>Ga0326513_10000280_pt1 | contig 41567 bp, 75 predicted proteins | sample 2_2465_0518_D_FD_203654 | JGI IMG/M metagenome (GOLD analysis project Ga0326513, IMG submission 203654) | Bovine rumen microbial communities from UC Davis, California, United States - 2_2465_0518 | ecosystem: Host-associated > Mammals > Digestive system > Stomach > Rumen | place: USA... | reverse complement strand
CAACCGCTATGGCAAGTGACCCTGTTGTCACCGCAGTGTACGCAGACGATGCACTGACCCTGACCAATCAGGTTGCAGGAACGGCATTCGTGGTGAAGGTTGACAAGAACCTGACAAAGACCGATGGTGCTTCCAGTGAAACTATTGCCGAAACCATGACGGCTTGTGTTGGGTATGATTCTGATTTTTACGGAATTGCACTGGCAAGCCGGACGGATGCAGACATCCTCGCAATGGCACAGTGGGCAGAAGCCAATGAAAAACTGTATGGAACTTGTGTCAGTGGTTCTGATGTCCTTGATGGGGCAGACAACACCGACATTGCATCCCAGTTGATGCTGAACAACTATTACAGAACATTCTGCTTCTACCATGAAGACACCGCAGATTATCCTGAAGTTGCAGTGATGTCTCGTTGCTTCACCGCAGTTCCGGGTTCAGAGACTTGGGCGAACAAACGCTTGTCAGGTGTGAAGGTTGACCCCTTGACAGAAACCCAGTTTGTTGTATTACGCAATAAGAATGTCAACACCTTTGAACGCTTCAGAAATCTGTCCTTGACACAGACCGGGAAGGTTTCCGCAGGTGAATGGATTGATGTCATTCGTTTCCGGGATTGGCTTGCTGAAGAAATCAAAGTCAATGTGCTGAATGTAATCGTGAACAACGAAAAAGTGCCTTATACCGATAGTGGCATTGCCATCATCGAAGGTGCAATCCGTCAGAGTCTGCGACAGGGTCAAGTCAATGGTGGCATTGCCCCGGTCGAATATGACGAAAATGGTGACAAGAACTTGGGTTACACTGTGGAAGTGCCTTTGGCAAGCAATATTTCCGCAAATCAGAAAGCAAGTCGCATTCTGACCGATGTCAAATTCACCGCAAGACTTTCTGGTGCAATCCATGTTGTCGAAATTCGTGGTCAGTTGACCTACGAAAATCTGTTGGTGGGAGGTAATTGACAATGAAAACTTATGATCCGAAAAAAGTGCTTGTCATTTTTGGTTCTCGCCAATTAAAAGGCATGGCAGAAGATTCCATCGTGAGCATCGCACCGCAAGGTGAAGGTCTTCAGACATTTGTCGGTGCTGATGGTGAAGTTGCACGGAGTTTAGACCCCAATGCAACCTTCGAAGTTACTGTGTCTTTAAGCACCGCATCTACAAGCAACGAGTACCTGTCTAATATGTACAATTATGATCGTGAAACAGGCAATGGTGTAGCACCTCTGATGATTAAAGATTTAGCAGGTGCAACCCTGTTTTCTGCCCCGGAATCTTGGGTGGCGAATTTCCCAGAAGCATCCAAAGGTCGCACCATTGACACACAGGAATGGGTTTTTCATACCGGGAATGTTGAAGATGCGATCATCGGTGGTCTGAACTAAATTGATGGAGGACACACAGAATGGACAGATTTAACCGAAAAAGTTTTCAGTTGGGTGAGGATACATTCTTCATCCAACTGATTCCACCGAAGGAAAGTTTAAAGGCATGGACGGAAGTGCAGAAGGTTCTTCTTCCTGCATTGGGTGGGGCAATGGAAGGGATGAACATCGCATCTGCTGACGAAACGGAACATTGGACAAATGTTGTTGCATCTGCTTTTCAGACCTTACCCTACACCTTGGATGCTGACAAGGTTGACAAACTGTATTCTTACCTTTTAAACCCGGAATACATTGCGGTGCAGAGGAAGGAAGACAAGACACCCATTCGGCTGACAGAAGACCTTGTTGATGAAATCTTCACAGGTCGCACCTTTGATCTGTTTGTCTTGATGGCAAAAGTGGTGCAGGTGAACTATCTGGATTTTTCGAAGCTCTGCGGTTTGCCGATTGGATTCCGTCAAAACGCAGAGGAGATTCAGCAAAAAATTACGGAAAATTTCGCAAAGAGTTCCAACCTTTAATCTTGATATATCGTGCGGTGCATAGTGGTATGGTTTCGATGGGGGAAGTAAACCGAGGTGATGTGACCTTGGTTGACCTTGTCGAAATCAATCACTACTTGGATGCATTGGACGATATTAATTATTTTTCGATAGAAGAAAGCAAAGTAAAAAACAGGTGGCATAGATGAATGTTCGTGAATTAGTCACTGTTTTAAAATTTAAAACCGACACCGCAAGTGTCAAAACCGCAGAAACCACAGTAAACAAAATCAAGACCACGATGGAAAAACTGAAACCTGTGGATGTGAAGTTCAACATCGGCAAGACAACAAGGCAGATGAATGAACTACAAAAGAGAATCACTAACATCACAGGTGAAAAGCGGTTGAACATCAAAACCGACACCGCAGGAATCGATCAAGCCATCAATAAGCTGAAGGAACTTGACCGACAACAACAAAGGACGGCAAGGGGATTCTATAAAGGCAAGGTGCAAGGTGCATCGCAAGGAAAACCGCAACCTGCCCCTTCTGGTGGTGGCATGGGTGCGACATCCATGATCGGTGGTTTGAAGGGAATGTTTGTTGCCTTGGGTGGCATGGCACTTGTCAATGAAATCAAACAGACGGCAGATGCAATGATGTCCTTGTCAAGTCGCATCAAAATCGTCACACAAAACGATGCTGAACGATTGAAGATTGAAAGTGCATTGTATCAGATGTCTAACAAGAATAGGTCAAGTTTGGAAGACTTGGGCGATTTGTACTATAAAACCGCATTAGCATCAAAGCGGTTCGGTGCATCGCAGGAAGATGTTTTAAAACTGACCGATATTGTTTCGAAATCCCTTGTCATCGGTGGTGCAGATACCAATCAGCAGAAATCCACAATTCTTCAGTTATCACAGGCATTGGGTTCTGGTGTGCTTCAAGGCGATGAATTAAGGTCATTGCGTGAGAATGCACCAATCTTGATGGATGCGATTGCAACATTCTTCAACACCGATGTTGGTGGATTGAAGGAAATGGGTGCAAAAGGTCTGCTGACCACAGAAAAACTGATGCAAGCAATCCTGTCAAGTGGTGATGCGGTGAACACGAAGTTCGCACAGATCACACCCACGATTGGACAGGCAATGACAGTGTTGGGGAATAAGTTCAGCAAACTGATTCTTGACATTCAGAATTCCACAGGCATCTTTGGAACTATCGCAGGATTGATTTTGCAAGGTGTGGATTTGATTGGTCAAGCAATCGATTGGGTGGTCGCAGAATTTGGAACGGCAACCCCGGAAATGATGGGCATGGTAGAAGATTTCAAGGCACTTTGGGAATCACTGAAACCATTGATTTCTGCACTTGGAACAATATTCGTGAACATCGTTGTTCCTGCACTGAAGATGTTCGGCAGAGTTGCATCTGCGGTGTTGGGCATGGTTGCCACCCTGTTGCAACCGATTGCTGACATTTTGGGAACTATTGCCAACTTGATTGCAACCATCAGTGGTGGTTTACCGGGAATCATCAGTGGTTTCAACAACCTTATTTCCAAGGCAGAAAGTGGTGCTTTGCAGAAATATCAAAACATCATAAACAACACCAACCAAACCAACAATGTCACTGTGTCTTCCGGGGAAGAAGCAGGTGAATATGTTGCAGAAGCAATGCCAAGAGTGGCAACTGATGTAGATTAAGGAGGAACATATCATGATGACATATAGCACGATTGTTCCTGCGACAATCGGTGATTTGCAAGTCGATTGTGTGGTTGACCACATCACATCGTTCGATTCTTCTGTGACGGAACACCCCATCGAAGGTGGTTTTGTTATTGCAGACCATGTCAGCCGTCAACCGATGAAGCTTTCGGTCACTGTCATTATCACACCGACACCTGTTTCTTATTTTAGAATCATGGGTGGAAGCAACCCGGACAGATTGGGTGAAGCATCTGCATACTTTGAGCAGGTGCATCTGAAGGGCGAACCCATCACCATTGTTCTCCCGGACAGAATCTGTGAAAACATGGTGATGACATCCTGCCCACTCCCACGAAATGTGCAGAATGGTTTCTGTTATCGGTTGGGGTTGGAGTTCTCCCATGTGACCATTGTTTCGCAGAAGACGGAAGAAATCCCAGAGCAGAACGCAAGTGGTGATGCCGTTGGCAAGGCAGGTGCGACAGGCACGGATGCAGGTGCATCAAGTCAAGTCAACATCGGCACAGGTTTGACAGTTAGGGAAAACAAAAAATATTTAGCATTAAATACCAATCAGATTGATTTGCGAAATCTTGGGCAGATTCAAACAGGCATAGAATTGACGGCATCTCGTTGTGCCTATTCAGTATATCGTAGTTTGGGAGGGATTATATGATCAGTTTATCAATGTATGATGCAAACGATTTTATAATCTCCACCATGCTTGACGGAAACCCTTATAAGTTGCATTTTTCATGGAATGACAAAGTTCCACAGTGGACAGTTGATGTGCTGATGAATGACAACAGTGAAGTTGTTCGTGGAATTCCTGTTGTGGCTAATCTGCCCCTGTTTTCGTTTTACAGACGGCAAGCAAACCTTCCACCGGGGGAATTGCTTGCGGTGGTGGTAAATCAAGATGAAGACGGAAATCAAGCGGTTGGCAGACAGGATTTTCTGAATGGGAAATTCACCATGTGTTATGTTCCAAAGGATGAAGTGAATGCAATATTGGAAGCAAGTTTATAAGATTGTTTTTCCCCAATTGAATATCACTTTTGAAAACTCATTGCACATCGGTTTCTCCATCGAAAAGGACACCACCAAAGAGTCGAACAAGGCGAAACTTGAGATTTACAACCTGTCTGAAGCAACACGCAAAAAGGTGGAAACCGCAGATGCAGAAATCGAAATCTATGCAGGTTATGAACGAGCAGGTGGATCAATCCTTTGCTTCAAAGGAAGTGTCACATATGGGTTCACGAGGGATGTGGGAACAGATTGCATCACAACCCTTGACCTTGCCGATGGCACTGTTGCCTTGCGTGATTCTTACTGTTCACTTTCCTATGCTCCCGGAACATCAGCAAAAACCATCATTCAGAGGTGTGCCAATGAGATGGGTGTGCCTGTTGTTTATGGTGACGATGTCGGTGAATTGGAAAGTTACAAGAATGGGTTTTCTTTCATCGGTCAAGCAAAGGACGGATTGACCGAAATCTGCAATGCACTTGGGTTGAGTTGGAGCATCCAGAACAACATTCTGAACATCATTTTGGCAGGTGGCACAAGCACCAACAGGGGTCTTGTGTTCTCTCCCCAAAGTGGATTGATCGGTGTTCCAGAACGCATTGTGCAAGCAGAATATAAGTCGAACAAATCAAACCCCAAGAAGAAACAAAAGGAAAAAGCGAAAAAGGAAGAACCGAGGAAGAAAGCAGGATGGAGAATCAACACCTTGTTAGTTCCTTCGGTCAATCCTGCCGATATGGTCAAGGTGGAAAGCAAATGGATCACAGGTTGGTTCAGAGTTGAAAAGGTCAGCCATCGTGGTGACTACAATGGCACGAATTGGGGAAGCACGATGGAACTGATTGAGGTGCAAAATGCAGAGCAGAGTGCAGACAAACAATGAGTTTAAAGATGCCATAAAGGAATGGATTCGCAAGGGTGGGGAAAACATTCATGTGTCGATGATCGGCAAGATTGAATCGTACAATCCCCAAACCAATCGTGCATCCATCACCCCGGTTGGAACTATGACCTGCCCAGATTGGCAGGAACTCCCCTTCCCCACGATTCACAATGTGCCGATTCAGTATCCTTGTGGCAATGGTGGGAAGAGTGGGGTGACATTTCCCATCAAACAGGGTGACACCTGCATCATCATTTTTGCTGACCATCAGATCGAAAACTTTTTAAGTGGTGAAAAAAGTGATGACATGAGGAATCACTCCATGAACGATGCGTATGCCATACCGACATTGTTTTCTGATTCTGTTCCCACCTTAAAAAGCAACCCCAATGATGTATGTATGTTCAATGATGGTGCTTTAATCGTCTTAAAATCGTCTTCTATGACGATTAAATTGACGGATGGCACAAATGTATCAATCGGTGGTGGTGACCTTGTTGTAAACGGAATTTCGGTTGTGCATCATGTTCATGGTGGTATCACCAGAGGTGGTGCAAATACGGATCAACCACAGTGAGGTGATATGATTGTATGATTTAGCTTTAAATGTTGACAATTGGGATTTGGTATTTCACAACAATGATTTGATGATTATTGACAATGCAGAAAGAATCGGTCAGCAGATTAAAATCACCCTTCAATTTTGGCTTGACGAATGGTTTCTGGACACCACAAAAGGCATTCCGTATCTTCAATATATCTGTGTGAAAAATCCCAATTTGCAACATATCAGACAGATATTTCGCAATGCAATCCTGTCGGTTGATGGGGTTGATTCCGTCACACAGTTGAATTTAAAAGTGAACGCAAAAGAACGCATCCTGTCTGTGGAATACACCGCAACCACAACCGCAGGATTAATCACAAGAAGGGAGTTGTTAGGGTATGAGTGACTATGGTTTGTCAGCAGAAGGTTTCAAACAAAAAAGACTTGCTGACATTATTCAAAGTATGAACTCCCGGATCGCAGACCAATTGGGTGTTCAGATCAGCACCGAAGCAAATTCGGTGTTTGGTCAGCTTATTGGTGTTTTCAGTTATGAAATTGCAGATTTATGGGAACAAACCGCACAGGTGTATGGTGCAATGTATCCCCACACCGCATCCGGGGTGTCCTTGGACAATGCTTCTGCTTTGGCAGGTATCACTCCAATCAGTGCAGAGGAAACCACAGTGGTCTGCACCTGTTATGGCACGGACGGAACAACTATTCCCTATGGTTCGCAGATTTCTTCTGCATCCAATAGCAACATTGTTTTCCAATGCACCGATTCCAATGCGGTTATTTCTTCCACATCTGCTTGTGATGTAGGTATTACCATTGAATCTGTAAGTGCAGGAACATACACTGTCACAATCGATGGCACACCGCATTCCTACACCGCAGACGGAAGTGAAACCATTGCACAGGTGTTGACGGCTATTGGTTCTGGAATCACCGAAGTCACCGCAAATGTGGAGAATGATGTGCTTGAACTTGTGGAAAGCAATCAGCAGAACACCTTTGCGGTTGCGATCACAAACAATCTTGCGTTTGAACGCATCGGTTCGCCTGTCACTTTTGAATGCACACAGACCGGGGCGATCACACCTGCGATTGGTGATCTGACCGACATTGTGACAACCTATGCAGGTTGGGATGCGGTTTCGAACAATGTACCTGCCAACACAGGTAGGGAAGCAGAATCTGACACCGCATTAAGGCAACGATGGAACAATTCACTGTACACCAGAAGTGTGGGCATGACCGACAGTATTGCATCTGCTTTGCTGACACTGAATGGTGTGACAAGTGCATATGTGTACGAAAATGATCAAGACACAACCGATGCAGATGGCAGACCTCCCCATTCAATCGAAGCGGTTGTGAATGGTGGTGAAGTAGATGAAATTGGTCTTGTCATCTGGCAGAAGAAATCGGCAGGTATAGACACTTATGGAAGTCAATCTGTGAGCATAAACGATTCACAGGGATTTCCACACACAATCAACTTTAACAGACCTTTGGTTGTACCGATTTACTTGAATATTTCTGTAACAGAGTACCCGGAAGAAGCACTCCCACCCAATGCACAAACGATGATCGTGGATGCGGTTATCAATTACGGAAACACCTTGACAGTTGGCAACGATGTAATTCTGCAAAGGTTTATGGGTGCGATTTATTCTGCGGTTTCTGGTATCGGTTACATCACAGTAACCGCAAGCACCGATGGTGTGACTTATTCTTCTTCCAACATCAGCATCGATGCTCGTCATGTAGCAACTTTTGATCCGACCAGAGTGCAGGTGACCATATCATGAGCAGATCAGAATCAATGATAAACCATCTGTTGATGCAATTCTCCCAATCTACAAATCTGCACATCTTTCTTGATGCACTTGGGCAGGAATTGGATGAACTGACCCAAGCACTTGAGGATTTGCAGAACAAACGATGGATTGACACCGGGAGTGGTGTTCAACTTGATAACATCGGTGTGCTGATAGACAGGTCAAGGGTAATCGCAGGAAGCATTCAGCTTGAATTTTTCGCATTCTTTGACCAACCCAATGCCTTGCCTTTTGGTGTTGGCAGGTTTCGTGACACACCTGCGGTTGAATACACCGCAACGAGCATCCTTGATGACGAAACTTACAGACCTGTTCTGTGGCACAAAGTTTCAAAGGACACCACACAAGGAACGGCAGAATCAACCATTGCATCGGCAAAATTCGTATACAATGCACCCTATATTACACTGACGGAGCTTGGGAATGCCAAAATCGGCATTGGTATCGGTAGAGAATTAACCGATAACGATGTTGTGCTAGCTAGGGCATTAGATTTGACCATTCGTGCAGGTGGGGTCGGTCTGGATTTCGTAGAGGAAATACCAGACCCGTTCTTCGGTTTCGTAGACCAAGCAGATGCCAAAGGCTTTGAAATCGGTATTCTGCCGACCGCAATAGAATTCTAAAGGAGGTTTTAACAAATGCCAACACCTGATTTTTCAAAAGTTTGGGCAAGCAATTCCCCGTTGCCGGAATACACTTTCAGTGACAGTGACTACCTGACGGGGTGGGATTTTGTCGGTTCAGCTCCGCCCACCAAAAACGAATTCGATGCATGGTTTCGTGCAACCGATGAAAAACTAAATTATCTTTATTCACAATTGCAGGACACCGCAAGCAAACTTTATCCTGTTGGAAGCGTGTATATCTCTTTCAATGCCACAGACCCAAGCACCCTATTCGGTGGAACATGGCAACGATTGAAAGACACTTTCCTGCTCGTCAATGGTGATTCATACGCACCCAACACAACGGGTGGTAGTGCCACGAAAACCATTGCGGTTTCCAATATGCCATCGCACAACCATATAGTGAACAATGCAGGAAATCATACACACACCGCAACCACATCATCAAGTGGCAACCATACGCATACCACAAATAGTTCAGGTAACCACAACCATTGGACAATGAACGATATACACACGGCATCTTTTGATAGGCAATCTGCAGGTGCAAATGTAGGATATACGGACATTTACTATGGTGACGATGGACGATACAATGGTAATTGGAAAAATGCCATAACATCCACGGAAGGTGCTCATACGCATAGTACCACAAACAATGGAGCACACACGCACACGCTTACCACATCTTCGGCAGGAAACCATACGCACACAGTTACCAACACGGGTGGTGGAGTTCCCTTAAACATCATGCCACCATACACAACTGTATACGCATGGAGAAGAACGGCATAGGAGGATACATATGATTAATTGGGACGATTTTGACAAAATATGGGCGAGAACATCTCCTTTGACACCCTATCAATTTAGTGATTCCAACTACGAACAAGGGTGGAATTTCGTGGGTGCAACTCCACCGAGCCGTCAAATGTGGGATTACATTCAAAAACAGAACGATGAAAAGTTTAAATATTTGCGTGACAATTTCGGCACACCGAATATGGTGACATCTTCCTCACAGATGACCGACACCAATAAGGTCTATGTGTACATGGGAAGCGAAGCAGGATGGAACAGTGGTCATTGGTATTACTACGATGAAGGGACATCATCGTGGGCAGATGGTGGTGTGTATAATTCCGTTGCATTCGTGACGGACACCACCTTGAGCATTGCAGGACAACCTGCTGATGCAAAAGCAACGGGTGATGCATTAGCATTAAAAAGTGACCTTGCAGGATGCACCTTCACTGGTGATGTTGTGGTGAATGCAGATTTTTCGGTCACAGGTGATTCCACTTTGGCAGACACAACTGTCGATGACTTGGTTGTCAACAATGATTTAAGTGTGGCAGGTGATTCTTCGCTGACCAATCTTTCTGTCAGTGGCACAACGGCATTGGCAGGAACATCAACCGCACCGACACCGAGTGCTGATGATAATTCCACTAAAATCGCAACAACCGAATATGTGCAAACCGAAATTAAACCTATCGAAGCAGACGTTTCCGTAAACGATAAACGCATTTCCAACGTTGAAAAGCTTTTGCAAGGTAACCTTTACGATTATCAAACAGACAGTACATCTGCCTACACCAAAACAGTATCGCAAGGTGCTATGCCATACGCAAGTTTAGATGAAGTGGGTGGGAAAACATTGGTGTGGAATCAATGGTGGAAAGTTAGTACCAATTCGACAATAACCGATTCTTCGGGTGTTACTATACAGAGAAATGTGGCGAATGATTCGCTTACCATAACGGGAACGGCAACAACGAGCAAAACAATATTTAGCGTGATAAATACTATAGTTGGAACAACAAACAATAAACTCGTTGCCGAGCATAAATATGCGGTTGTTTTCGTTTCGCAGAATATTGGTGTTAGACTTGGGTACGAAGATACCAGTGCAAACCATAAGAGTAGCTACATCATTACGGGAACGGGTAGAGATTATAGTAAAGCACTTGGCATTGTTGTTGAAGAGGGAGTAACATATAACGAAACCATTCGTCCTATGTTGTGCGACTTGACAATAATGTTTGGGAGTGGTAACGAGCCGACTATCAATGAGTTTAGAGCGATGTTTCCTGCGGAATATTACGAAGCAACCGTAGGAACGATGTTATCTGCTGGTGTAACGGAAGTAGTAAGCAAGAAAGCAGATACCACAACACTTGAAACCTATCCCATTCCTGCCGAGATTCAAGCATTAGAGGGATATGGGTGGTCAGCAGGAAGTGTGTATAACTACATTGACTATGAACGGAAGAAATTCGTGCAGAACGTGAGAGGGGTGGAATTAGGAAGTTTACATTGGGAAAAATTCGAATATGGCGGAAAAACAATTTTCTGTTTAAGAAACTTTTTTTTAGACCCATTCTTCTTGAATCTTCCAACCAACAACGAAAAAGCCAACATCGTTTGCAAGGACTACATAACCATTTCGTATAGTGAGTATGGAAGTGGGGGTGTTGGAATTTTCGCAGGAGAAATAGAAGTTGGTGAAGATTTTCCAATATACGGATTCGGTGTGTACGATACCAAAATACAAGGAATGTCTCTTGCAGATTTTAAAGCATCGCTTAATGGCTCATATCTTTACTATGAACTCGCCACACCGCAGGAAATCGACATTTCAGCCTATCTCACAGACGATAACCTTATCGAAGTCGAAGCAGGTGGAACATTGACATTCCCAAATAGCAACGGCACAGATTATCAAATCCCTGTACCGAGTGCAGAAACATACATGATAGATTTACAAGCATCGTTATGAGGAGAGTGCAAAATGGATATTAAGGAAAAATTAAAACGAGCAAATGGTGTTGAAATCGACAAAAAACCCAATGACAAGGAGAGAATTGCACAGTTGGAGCAGGAAAATGCTGATTTGATGGATGCGGTTATCGAATTGGCAGACATCATCGCAGGAGGTGAATAATCGTGGTAAAAATCTATGTTCGCAAAATCCGTGCAGGTGAAATGACCATCGATGATGTGCCGATGCGGTGGAGGGAAGATGTTCGCAAAGCATTAGAGGACTAACAAATTGAAAAACATTCTTCAAGAAGTTTTGTCAAAATTAAACATACAAAAAGCACTTGATTCTTTAGTTGACCACCTTCCTGCGAAAATCGTGGGAAGTGTGGTCATTTCATCTTTGGCAGACATCGGTTCGCTATTGGCATTATTTTGTGGACTTGAATTTTTGGATTTGTTTTCCAAATGGATTAGTTTAAGCCATGACTATTGGGAAAAAACCTATGGCAAGGAATTCACCGCAAAATATGGTTGCCTTTGGTTGTACATCAAATGGTTGATGGAATGCAGACGATTTGGATATATCAATTCTTCTGCGATGAAAAACCAATTTGCATCAAAGATGATTACATATGCCATACTAATCTTCGCTTGTTGCCTTGCCGATTCAAGCATCAAAAAGGTGGGTGGTGTTCCATTCATCGGTGTTATCGGCATATCAATGATTTCGCTTACTGAAGCATTGAGCATCGTGGAAAACTTATCCTCTGCAAATATCGGTGTGGCAGATAGCATCAAAACACTTTTGCAAAAGAAAAAGGATGCGATGAAATGAAATATATCAAATGGTTTATCCTTGCAATTATTGACCTGCTTTTCAATGCAATCTGCTATTTGACAAATCCGTTTGTCCTGCTATTTGCTGACGAAGTGGGAAACCTGCCGAATATCTTCAAGTGGTGGGCGAATTGGGATGACCACCTTGATGTTGATTGGATGGTGTATGGTCATCATGTGCCACGATTTGCAGAATACGATTTCAATCGGCATTACAAGTACATTTCAAGCAAAGAAGCAGAGAAAACCATCGGTGAATATCGTGCGTATGTTATCCTGTTAGACCCACATTTCACAAGATGGGAACGATTCCAAAGGTATGTATGCCGATTGACATGGATGTACCGAAATTGTGCATATGGGTTTAGCTATTATGTGACAGGCATAATTGTCAACGAAGCAGACATCGTAAAAGTCATAAACGAAAAGGGATATATTTATTTCAAAACCAATTACGCATTTTGTTTTAAATATGACCGACCATCCTACAAAAAATTTCGGTGGAAAATATTCCTTGGTTGGAAATTCCAAAATGTTCATGGCACAAAACGATGTATGTTAGCATTTTGCATAAATCCTTGGAAGTGAGGTGATTGAAACGATTGCACCGACAATAACAGACTATGGACTTGAATTTGCATATCTTTACGCAAGAGAAACAACCGATTTGATTGTCATACACCACACCGGGAATCCCACAAATGATGATATGAGTGCTGAACAGATTCACGCATCGCATATCTACAATAACGGATGGAGTGGGATAGGGTATCACTATGTTGTGAGGAAGAATGGTGATATTGAATTCGGCAGACCAGAATGGGCAATTGGAAGTCACGCATATGGGTACAACTCCAACAGTATTGGAATCCATGTGTGTGGGAATTTTGAACTTGCTGAACCCACACCGCAACAGATTGAAAGCACATCTTATTTGATTGGATGGTTGTGCGACAAGTATGGATTGGTTGCTGATGCAGATCATGTCAAGGGTCACAGGGATTTAATGCCAACCGCTTGCCCCGGAGAGAATCTATATAACATGATGCAGACCCTTCGTGGGAAGGCTATCTGGTATGAACAACATTACCAAGGGGGAGATTAATTGGATGAATGGAAAAAGCAGGTTAATAGCAGACCTTATCTTTCTATTATTATTATCCTTGTTGTGCTTCTCGTGTTCAGTTGGTTACACTATGACACCAACAGGAATGACGGAATCCATCACGATACCGATGGAACAGTGGCAGACCTTGAAAAGCGAATTCAATCTGCTGAACAAAGACTTGATGGAATGTCAAAACGAATTGACCAAAATCAAAAAACCATCGAATCAGTTGCGAGAGGAATTAGCACAAGCACAGGACTCGTTATTGAAATTACAGAAGGAACTGACCGAGCAGAAAAAAGACTTGAATCTGCTATCAGCAGAACTGAACGAATCCAAGCAATCATTGACGGAATTGAAGCAAAAAATAAATAAAGAACGAGCCGTCCACCGAAGACAGGTTTGGCAGAACCGCATCTGGTGTCTGCTGATCGGTGTTGGTGTGGGTTGTGCGGTGAAATAAGCTAGTACGGATAGAAGTATCCGTTTGGGTGTGTCCTCCGGGATGCACCCTTTATTTTTTTGCCTAAATTGACTACAAATTAAAAACAATTTAAAAAAACACTTGCAAAGTTATATGACAAGTCATATAATATAGTCAGAAAGTGAGGGGCGGGAGCATGGCACACCGCACCGAACAAATAAAAGGAGGATAACAAAATGACAATGTACATGATTCAGACGATACCGATGTACCAAAAGGAATGGAGATTCTTGGATGCGGTGACCACATACCATACAAGTTCCTCTGACAATGTCAGTGACCTGCTGATGGTGATGGCAGACATCATCAGAACCGAAGAAAACGCAAATGTGAAAAACAGATACAGAATCATCGACAGTGCAGGAAACATCATCATGAAGTTTGATGGCAGGAAGTTGGCAGACCGGGAAATTTGCAATGATGATGAAGTTGAACTGACGATCAGCAAACCAAATTGGTAAACTAACGGGGTGGGCAACCACCCCCACACAAAAAAGGAAGAAGCAAAATGATGAACGCAGGACAGAAGATTGAAATCGAAGTAACGATGGTTGATCGCAAGTCAAGGAAAATCATCGACAAACATGGTTACTTGAATGGATTTGCAAAAGAATACACATTCAAGGGGTTGGACGGAACAACCTACACACATACCACAACCGCTTGTGTTGTTGGTCTGTATGGTGTAGAACCGGGCGAAACCTTCAAAATGAAGGCAACAGTAAAAGAAGTGACCGACACCGAAGTCAAACTGATCAGATGCAGGAAAGCATAAACAAGGGTGACACCAAAGTCACCCTTCAATGAAAAGGAGGAAGCAAAATGAAGGTGACAATCAATGGAATCGAAATCGAAGCACCACCGAAAAGAAACCCATTCGGTTCTGACTATGTGTACCGGGAAGTGGTCAAGGAAACCAAAAAGGCATACTTGATACAGACACATTGTTTTAGGTTCAGCGATGTTACCAAGTTCCAATGGATAGCAAAGTCGGTTTGCAAAGTGGATGAAAACGGAGATGTGTTCTGCCCAAGTTGGTTGGTAGATGAAGGAATTAGTGACAAGTATTGGAAAACTATCGCAACGAAACAGTAACAGGGTGACACCAAGTCACCCTTCATGGTAAGATAACAAAAAGGGAGGATGTAAAAATGGCAATCAGCGAAAGAAGAGTGAAGACGGCAATCAAGAAGTACAACGAATTGATGTACTATCTTGGGTTGGGATTCAACACGATTGGCACGGACGATTCTGAAGAAACGGAAGATTGGGGAATCCCGGAAATGGTGGAAGAATGCGAATATCAATTGCATATGTACTACGAAGAAGGAACAAACCAATATGATGCATTGCATGACATGGATGACGAAAAGATGACATTGGAAACATTGATGGACAGGGAACAACTTACAAAGTACATGATTCGCAAGGATTGGGTGGAAGACGAAAAGAAAAAGGTGCAAGCACTACGGAAGTTTATCAACCAATATAAGAAGTTTGCATAAGGAGGAACATCATGAAGTTAGTAACATTCTACAACAAACCGAAGAAAGTCATGCATGGCAGAGTGGCACACCTGCACAAAGACCAGAATGGTGTGGAAACCTTGACGGCAGATGTTATCGAAGTAAACAACTACGAACGCAAAGTAAAATTTGATTTTGACGGAAAACCCTACGAACGCAAGGTGAAACACATCAGCACATGGGTGGACGGATTCACCTTCGTGGGCAGGACATGGGAAGCAGATGCATGGAAAGTAGAATTCAATTGGTAGGTGACGATCATGACATACAGTAAAGCCGTCAACAAGGCAACCAAAAAATGGGTCAAGGCGAACCGGGAAAAAATCACCTTCGTCACAGAAAAAGGATTCAATGAAAAGCTGAAGGAATGTGCTGAAAAAATGGGGATGTCGAAACAGGCATTCATCATCGCAACATTAGAAAAGGAAATGGAGGAAGTAAAATGATTATCAGCAAAGAAACCAAGATTGCAATCGACAAGAGTGGCAAGACCTACAATGCAGAAGAGTTGGTGTTCCACACAGGGGAAGTTGTGGAATTCGATGGTGATAGGTACATCCTTGTTCGGCAAGCAACCCCGGATGACTATCTTGCAGAACAAGGTGAATATTCCTACACCGCACCTGCCATCAAAATCGGTGACGAAGTTGACGAGGACGGATGGTGCGAGAGATACACCATCGTTTGGGCAGAAGACGAAGGTTACAATGCCGAATGTGGTGACGAATCCCTTGCTTGCGATTGGGCAACCCCCTACGATGTAATTAGATACGCAAAAGAATTCGACAAATACAACATTCGCACCGCAGAATTTTATTGAAGGGGAAAAACAACCTCACAAAATCGTCTGTATTGCATTTTTAATGACCTGCATGATACAATTATCGTGCAGGTTTTTAATTTGTCTGTATGGGCTAATTAAGTGCCTTAAAAGGGGTTTAATCTTGTTTTTGCAACATCTATGGGCATAGATGTATCATAAACACGATTAAGAACCGAAAATGATGGTCACATCAAGGTCAACATCGTAACGATTGACGAAATCCTTCCGTAAAACGATGACCTTGCTGATGTGGTCAAGGACGAATTGCCTTTTGTCTTCCGGGGTGATTCGATGACGGACATCCTTCACGATCTGATCAGTGGGGATGTCCTCTTTTTTTGTCTGCAATCTTTCGGTCAGATTCTGTTCCTGCTTCTTGAGTGCTTGAAGTTTTTGGGTTGATTCTTCATCCGAAATCAAGTTGGCACTGAACCATGACATGATTGCTTGTCTTTTTGTTTCGATTCCTGCCAACTGTTTCTTGATCGCATCAGAATCATCTTTCGGTTTGGGTTGCTTCTGGGCAATGTACCTTTTCAGCATGGTTTCGTTTCGGCAGGTCTTCTGGATGATTTCCCACACCATTGCATCCAATACATCCACACCGACAACATGATTCTTGCAAGGGGTCTTCTGCACCCGGCTGAAGCATTGATAATACCTGTATGACTTTTTACTGTTCCAAGTTGGCAACATCTTCCTTCCACAATCTGCACAGTACAAAACCCCGGAGAACAATGCAATATGGTTTGTTTCATGAATCTTTTGGGTTTTGTTCCTGTGAAGTTTGTTTTGTGCCCTGTCGAACAGTTCCCGGCTGATAACGGACGGACATTGCATGGGAATCCATTCAGAAGAATCTCTTGGTATTTGCGTGAATTTCCGTGCTGATACCTTCTTGTGGTACATCTTATAGGAAAAGTATTCCCCTGTGTACATTTCCTGCCGAAGCAGACGATTCACCGCAGTGGATGACCATACCTTCCCTTGTGGGGATGGTATGCCTTTACCATTCAGCCAATCAGCAACCGATTGAATGCCACCGATGTGGTTTGCATACCTGTCGAAGATAGAACGCACGATGTCAGCCGTCACAGGGTTGACGATGTAGTTTTCACCATTCCAATCGAACCCAAAAATGTGATGATCTGAAATCGGCAGACCCTTCCTCAACTTTCCCCTTTTGCCCCTTTGGAATCGGTCTTGGATTTTCACTCGTTCATATTTGGCAAAACTCCCACGAATTTCAAAAAAGAGTTGTCCTTCCGGGGTTCGTGAATACTCTGAATTCACATACACCAATTGGGCATTCTTTTCCATTTCTTCTGTCAGCAGAAGCAGGTGCATGGTATCCCTTGACAATCGGTCAATGTCATAGATGACAATCAGATCATGCAACTTTTGTGCAACCGCATCACGCAAATCATCCAAGGCAGGTCTTTCCAGATACGCACCAGAAAACCCACTGTCACGATAAACCTTGATTGAAGTCGCACCCAATTCCAATGCTTTTTTTCTGCAAGCATTTTCCTGTTCTTCTATTGAATATCCATGTTCAGCTTGTTGTTGTGTGGAAACTCTTGTATAGATTGCTACATTCATAATGACCTGCTTTCAGTAAATGACTTTTCAATGGTAAAATAAAGCATGGCAAAACCTCCAATTGCCATAAATCACCCCTTTTAGTTGTACTCCTTTAATCATTTTATTGTTCTCCTTTTTTCGTTGTTGTACTTTTTTCATACCTTCCTTGTAAAGACCCCATCACTTGACGAAGTGGTGGGGTTCTTTCATTTTACGATACGGATGAAGCAACTTTTTTCGTGTAGTTTTCCTGCGAAACTAAAAATTCAATGTACAGATTCAGTGCCAATCTTCCTTCGGCATTTAGTAACCAATATTGGTCAAGCAATTTCTTTTCCTCCTCGTTCAACCCTTGTTTTTTTGGTTGTGGGTTGTCAGACAGACAAAGCAGATAATCAGTGCTGACATTGAAATACAATGCGAGTTTATCCATATAACGAACAGGTCTGCTTGTGCCACTTTCATAGGCAGAATAGGATGCTCTTTCAATGCCTAAATACCGAGCCACATCAGATTGGGAAACCTCTTTGGCAATACGCAAATCACGAAGCCTTGATGCAGTTGTTTCTTTTGTCATAATACTCACCTCCATAACTTGATTATATGCAAATTAACTATTCTATTGCAACGCATAGTTACTTTGCAAAAAATAGCTTGACATAGCAAAATAACTATGCTATATTAGGGTAGAGGTAGATTTAAACTTACAAAATGAAACTAACAAGGAGGTGGGTCGATGGTAGCGTTCAAGATGGGCAAGCGAATCAACAAACTGCGTATCAAACGAGGATTCACGCAGGATGCACTTGCCAAGAAACTGAAGGTCACAAGGGCGGTTGTGAGTGCTTGGGAAACCGGGAAGGCAGTGCCGAGATGTGACAAGTTGAAACCCCTTGCGAAAGTTTTGCAGTGCAATGTCACCGATTTATTATGATTTAAAGGGTGGATTTAAACTGACAAAGGGGTGCAAGCATGGAAGGGAAGATGAAACTGAAAGTTGGCAGATTTAACTGTCATGCAGATTACAAAATCGTGGGATTGACGGATTCCACGAAGGAAGATTTCAACAGGTTACTTGCAAAGGAGGAATGCAAAAATGTTGAAAAATGTTGAACTGAACCGGGAAGAACTGTTGACGGCTTTACAGATGGCATTGGCATTCATTCTCCCCATTTGGGGTGGGATGTACATCGTTGCGAAAGTGTGGGGATGATGCTGAACAAACGAGATTTCCTGCTGATGCTTGGAACAGGTGCAATGATAGTGATCGCAACAGAATGTGTTGTGTATGCAATAACAGGGTATGGAATCTGGGCAAGATAAACGGAGGGAGAACAAATGAGTTATTGGTACAAAGAAACGAATGTGCATGACTATGTGGTCGCACTGAACTGTGAATACAATGTGTCAATCCCGGACACCGACCAAATGGTGTGGGAAGCAGAAGACCAAGCATATGACATCATCGAAGAAGTGCTGAAGCAGAATGATGTTGATGAATATGACATCTATACCGAAATGGAAATGCACTCCATCACCGGGTACATCGTGAAGGTCAAGGTGAACCTTGTTGTTCCTGCGGTTGCATCTGACTATGACGAAGCATTGTCTGAAGCTGAAACCTATGTGGACAACATTACCTTCCCGGAATGTGTGCATGGAATCAGCATCGGCACATGGGATGCAGAACTGAAGGAAGACAAAGGGTTTTTGATGCGGTGCAAGGGTGCGTGATTAAGATGGGTATCAAAATCCATCGGTCATGGGTCAGCGAGAATCCGTCCGGGGTAATCATCAACCCCGGATGGTATGCATTAGCCGAAGCTATATGCACAAAGCAAACAACCTGCACTGTGCTTCAGAAGTGGTGTGGGGTGTCTGAAAGTAGAGGATGGACAAAAAAGGACACCTCTTGCTCCGGGGAAAAGATGAAAAAAATCATCAAGATTTACAGACGAAACAAGGGTAAGTTACCACACAGTGTGATTGCAGAACGAGTGGGATGCACAAGGGAATATGTCAGTATTGTTCTGAAAAAGAAGTTGGGAATCGGCAAACGGAATCGGTGGGAAGGATACATTTCAAAAGACCCACGATATTCGATAGAAAAACGAAAAAGATTGGAGGAACAGAAAAATGGGTGATTGGGAACGCAAAGACCCGGACGAAGAATTCGAATTGCGTGACAGAAGGGTCATGGAAATCAACAAACTGTTGGAAAAATTGTTGGAAGACGAAAACATTGACCACGATGCGTTCATGGAGTGCATCGATGATGTAACCGCTACAATCTGCAAGGCTTTAAAAAGGAGGACAAAATGAACATTTTTGAAAAACTGTGCAAAATACAGAACGAATTGAAAGCACCTAAAGACCAGAAGAACACCTATGGTGGGTTTAACTATAGGAATGCAGAAGGAATCCTGCAAGCACTGAAACCTCTCTGCATGAAGTATGAAGCAACCATCCTGCTGACAGATTCTGTGGAAGTCATCGAAGGTAGGTTTTTCTTGAAAAGCATCGCAGAACTGATTTCTTGGGATTGCGATGGGGAATCACAGGGAAAAGTTATTTCTGCACCGGGGTGGGCAGAATTCCCCACACAGAAGAAGGGGATGGATTTGGCACAGATGACAGGCACGGCTTCATCTTATAGCAAGAAACGAGCATTAGAATCACTTTTTGCATTATCTTCAGAAAAAGATTCTGATGCATATGACAACACTGATCGTGAAGCAGAAAAGCAGGAAGCAATCGAAAAGAACCAAACAAAGCTTGATGCGATGGAAAATTGGCGATTGTTCGATGGTGGTGTTGTTCTGGTCAAGGCGAAAACACGGAATGGGGATTTTGAGTGGAAAAACTTGGATGACCTGTCATTGAAAGCATTGGAATACCTCAAAACGGATGCAAGGTTCGAAGGAATCAGCAGATATGTCGATGAACGCATTGCGATCATAAAGGGTGGCAAATGAAATCAATCATTCAAAAAGACCGAGAGTGCTTCATGTGTGGGGGCACTCTCAACCTTGAAAAACACCATTGCATACACGGAACGGCAGGAAGGAAGTTGGCAGACAAATATGGTCTGACAGTGTGGTTGTGTGCATACCACCATCGTGATCAGAAGTATGGTGTGCATGGGAACAAAGACCTTGACCTGTGGTTCAAACAGTTGGCACAGAATTGTTTCGAAATCGTGTGGGGTCACGAAAAGTGGATGCAGGTGTTCGGCAGAAACTATTTATAAGGGGGAACACAATGGAAAAGAAAGTGGTTGCCGATGTAAATCTTGAAAATTGTCCTTTTTGTGGGGCAATTGCGGTTGTGAAAAAAGTTGTTGCAAAAAACGATCAAGAGTACGGACGGAAGGTTTCCTGCGTTCGGTGTGGTGCAGGAACAAGGCTTTACAAAAACACGGAAGATTGTGTTGAAGCATGGAACACAAGAACGAAATAACAAGGGGGAAACAATAATGAGCAGAATGGCAGAGGTTATCAACAGAGCATTAATCACAAGAAAAGCTAGTGTCATCAGTTGTGTGTATGAAACAAAAGATTATTCCCTTTTTAGGGAATTAGAAAACAATAGGGATGTAACCAAAGCTAGAGCAGAAAAGCTAATAGCATCTTTTAGTGAAAAAGAAATTTTGAACCCCATTGTTGTGAATGAAAAAATGGAAATTGTTGACGGACAGGGTCGGTTTGAAGCATTAAAAAGTTTGGGCAGGACAATCAAATTTTTGGTTTCTCCCGGTGCAACCATTGAAGATTGCAGAAGAATGAACCAATACAACACAAAATGGTCAACCATGACATTTGCCACAAGTTTTGCATCTTCCGGGAATGAAAATTACAAAAGGATTTTGGAATGTAAAAAAATTACAAACCTGTCCTTCCCCCTTATGCTCCGACTTGTGAATCAGACAGACAATATGTCTGTAAAAGAAAACGGAAAACGAAAATATAGTCAGAGCAAAATTGCTTCTGGTGAACTGAATTTCACCGATGATGATAAAAACAAGGTAATACAAATCTTTAATTTTACAAACGAAATTAAAAATGCACTACAACTTTCGCACAGGTTGAACGAAGCTTTCTATATTGCGGTTAAAGTTATGGTTGAATTTGAAGGATATGATCATGCACGAATGTTGAAAAAGTGCAAATTATATAAGCACAAATTCACACAAATGGCAAACTTGGAGAACGCACTAAAGGAATTTTCATCTTGTTACAATCAAGGACAATCAACAAAAACAAGGTTATATTTTGAAGATTACATGAGAGATAAAGGGTACAAGATTCGTGACTATGAACCATTCACATCGTATGACATTTCAGAATCCGTGAAAACACTTGGAGGTAACAATGAATAGAGCAGAACGAGTCTATCAATACATGAAAGAATTCGGTTCAATCACACCGATGGATGCAATTAAAGACCTTGGGTACACAAGGCTTGCTTGTGCGATCAGCGAAATGAAACGAGATGGTCACAAGGTCAAAACGGAAATCGAAACCGGGCGAAACAGGTGGGGAAAACCGACCCATTATGCAAGGTACAGTTTGGTGGAAGAAAATGCGGTGCAAAATTAACGATTGTTCAATGGTCAACACAGGGGCAGGAATCATCGTCACATTGCGAATCCCACAGATTTATGCATCCATCTTGGAAGCATTCCGGGAAAAGTTCCTGCCCAATCTGGAATATGAACTGAAACTGATCCGTAAAAAAAGGTCATTGGATTCGAATGCGTTCTGTTGGAAAATCTGCACGGAAATAGCAAATGTGGTGGGCAATACCAAGGAAGATGTCTACCGAGATGCAATCGGTCATGTTGGTGTATATGACATCCTTCAGTTCACCGAAGACGAAGCGATGGAACGATTCAAAGCGAAGTGGCGAACCAATGGTGAAGGATGGCTGACAAAGACATTGGACAAGAACAAACGAATCTTGATGGCATATTACGGAAGTAGTTCTTATGACACAAAAGAAATGTCGGTCTTGGTGGATTTTTTGGTCGGTCAAGCCAAAGACCTTGGTATCCAAGTGCTGACACAGGAACAGATTGAACTGATGAAAACGGAATGGAAGTGATGAAGTGGAGAAAACATATTTCTGCTTCCTGCTTGAATGGGCAGATATGTTCAACCTGCTGACCGAAGAACAATGCGGTGCATTAATCAAGGGAATGATCGCATACGAAAAAGACGGAATCGAACCGGGATTCACCGATGACATTCTGCGGTTCGCATGGTTGTCCAACATCAAGCCGAAGATGGATGCATTAAGGGAACACTACCAAGCAAAGGTTCGTCAAACATCTGAAGCAGGAAGAATAAGTGCTGAAAAAAGGAAACAAAAGAAGCAAATGGTTTCTTCTGTTGAACGAAATCAACAAGCGTTGACGGATGTTGAAAGTGTTAAACGAAACGAACATCCGTCAACGAATCCAACTAATATAGATTTAGATTTAGATTTAGATTTAGATAAAAAAGAAAATTCTTTAAAAGAAAATGACGATGTTGAATTCGTTGAAAAAAGACTTTCTGATGACGGATTAGAAATAATCAAACTTTACGAAGAAAGATTTGGGTTGGTTGGTTCCTACAAGGCAACCCAATTGGATGATCTGGTCAAGGATTTTGGGAAGGATGCGGTTGCATATGCGGTGCGACAGGCAAACATATCTTCAGCACCGGGGATTCGGTACATCAGAACAACCGCAATGAGTTTCGCAAGGAGAAAAGAAGATGGAGCAGGTGCAAAGCACAATACAGACACAGTTCCCAACAATGTGCCAAAGTACGGACAGGGAATCGTTGTCTGATGCAGACAAGCTTTTGATGTGCCGAAGGGGTGAACACTTTAAAGAACGAGTATATGTTCCCCCGGAAGCAAAAGATGGTCAATGTCCTTTGTGCGGTGGCATAGGTTATCGGTTCTATTGGTATGACGGATATGAATATGCTGAACCATGTGATTGCTTTGCACAGATTCAGAGTGACCAATCGGTAAAAAGAGCAGGAATCAAAAGGGATATGACCTTTGAAAACTTTTACACAGACAAGTCATTCCAGAAGCACATCAAACAAAAGGCAATGCAATATGCCAAAGACGGATACCTTGCAGGACAGTGGTTCTTCATCGGTGGGCAGGTCGGTTGTGGCAAGACCCACATCTGCACCGCAATAGTTCATGAGTTGGCAAGCAAAGGGTCGCAATGCAAATACATGACTTGGAGAGATGAAGCGGTTCAACTGAAGTCGATTGTCAATGAGCATGAGGAATACCATTTCAAACTGATGGAACTGTGCAACACCCCGGTTCTGTACATCGATGACCTGTTCAAGACCCAAGCAGGACAGATGCCAACACAAGCCGATGTCAATATTGCTTTTCAGATTATCAATCACCGATATTTGGATGCGAACAAGGTGACGATCATATCCTGCGAATACGATTCCAATCAGTTGCTTGACATTGATGAAGCAACCGGGAGCAGGATAATCGAAAAAAGCAAAGCATATCTTGTTGATGTAACACGCAACAGGGATAAGAATTACAGGTTACAAGGGTAATTATACCAACCCACCGATAAAAATGCGGTGGTGACGATTTTGGTGCGAAATAAAGGGGTGTTTAAAATGCTGACACTTGGAAGTTTGTTCGATGGAATTGGTGGATGGCAATTGGCAGGAATCAGAAACGGAATCAAACCGATCTGGTCAGCCGAAATTGAACCATTCCCAATTGCGGTGACGAAGGAACATTTCCCGGAAACCATTCAGTTGGGGGATGTAACAAAAATAGATGGGAGCAAAATACCTGCGGTTGACATTATTTGCATGGGTTCTCCCTGTCAAGATTTAAGTGTAGCAAAAAGCGATAGAGAAGGATTGCAAGGTGAAAAAAGTGGATTGTTCTTCGAAGCAATTAGAATTGTTCGACAGATGCGAATGTCCTCTGGGGGGGTATATCCCAAAGTTTGTATTCTCGAAAATGTACAAGAATGCTTACAAGCAACGAAGGAATGGATTTCCGTACTGTATTGGCATCATATACAGACACCGAAATTCCAATGCCTATTAGTAGACGATGGGCGAACGCAGGATTGGTTAGAAGCAGACGATGTGATGTTGCATGGAGAAGCATCAATTCTGAATGTTACCTCCCACAACGAAGGGAAAGAATCTTCCTTATCTGCGATTTTACAAAAGACAGGTGTGCATCCAAAATACTTTTTGTCGAAAAATGCTTGCGAAGGGATATTGAAACGAAGCAGGAAAAGGAATCAACCTCTCCCACCAGAACTGATGGAAACATTGTTGAAACAAGTCGGTGCTACGAATCATACACATTTGGTGGATGGAGAAGATGTGTTAAAGCATCCCCCTTGCGTTCTTCCGGGGGAAACTATGGTGGAGGATCAGAAACCATTGTGGAAGACAATGGATACATCAGAAGGTTGACACCATTGGAATCAGAAAGATTAATGGGTTTGCCAGACGATTGGACAAAAATCAATAGCAAATTGTGTAGTCAGACCGCAAGGTTTAGAGCAATTGGAAATGGAATGGCACAACCGATTGCAGATTGGATATTGAAAAGGATTTCAGAGGAAATGGAATCATGAAATGGAGATTAAACCGGGAATCTAAACGCAAATATCTCGCAATGAACAAGAAACAATTACTTGAGCATATGCCATATCACTATAACGAAGCATACAACGATGGAGTCAGAGATGCTTTCATGAGTCTGTTGCTGAAGTTACATGACGAATTTTCCTTTGGCAACGAAAGAACAATGCGGTTGTTAAAAGCCTGTGAACCTTGGATGCAAGCCTGCATCAGTGGGGAAGAAGACATCGATTCTGAAAAAATCAAGGAACAACTCATTCAAGAAGGTTTGGTGTGTCTTAAATTGACGGATTTATGAGGAGATCACATGAAAGTTGGAATCATTGATGCAGACTTAATCGGCAGGACAAAACACCGATTCCCCAATCTTGTGTGCATGAAGCTATCTGCATGGCATAAAAATGGGGGGGGTGAAGTCGAATTATTAACCACCTATGACAACCTTGAAAGTTATGACAAGGTGTACATTGCAAAGGTGTTCACTGACACACCTGTTCCGGGGTGGGTGCTGAAACTCCCCAATGTGGAATATAACGGAACAGGGTTCTTCTACGATAAAGCCAAACCTCTGCCGAAAGAGATTGAACACACAAAACCAGATTATCACTTATATGACGGATGGTTGAAAGAAAAAGATGACGGATCAAAAAACTTTCTGTTCTACAAAGACACCGACATCGGTTTCACAACAAGAGGATGTTTTCGGCACTGTCCATTCTGTGTGAACCAAAATTACAATGCGGTGACAAGGCATTCCCATGTGGATGAATTCATGACAAAGGAATCCAAGCGAATCATTCTTTTGGATGACAATGTCCTTGGGTGTGGTGAATGGAGAAACATCTTTGAGGAACTGCAAGCAACCGGGAAACCATTTCAGTTTAAACAGGGGATGGATGAAAGATTGCTGACAGATGAAAAAGCGAAAGTGATATTCGCATCAAAATGGTTTGGTGATTATTACTTTGCATTTGACCATCTGAAAGATGCTGATCTGATTGAATCCAAACTTGCAATCGCAAAGAAGTACACCGATGAATTTCTGAAGTTTTACACACTGTGTGGGTTCGACTACGAAGGAAAGTATGACCATGACTTTTGGGTGAATGACATCTTCAGTTTGATGAAGCGAATCAAAATCTTGATGAAGTGGAAATGTTCCCCATATGTGACAAGGTTTTATAAATGGCAGGAATCACCCTACCGAGGTGTCATTGTAACCATAGCAAGATGGTCGAACCAATCAAGCTTTTACAAAAAGCAATCACTGATGGAATTTGCAGAAGAATCGAATGGGATGAACAGTTCATCGGCACGATACCTGCACACCTTTGAAAGTATGTACCCGGAAATAAAACCATATTTTGACATGAAAATCGACGGAACAGGAACACGAAAAGAAAACATAATTCAGAGTTTATTTTAAGGAGGAATACAAATGAATTTGGTTGTTTTGCACAAGTTTGATGGATTTGACCCTTGGGGAACAAGAAAAGGTCAAAGGATTGTGGTCAATTTTGACTATGTGAAAAGGTTCTACGAAAGAGAAGAAGTTACACACGATGGTTCTTTTAGAAGAAGTGGGATGGTAACACACATCATCGACAATGACGGAAGAGATATATTGGTTGCCGAAACACAAAGCGAAATTGAAGAAATGCTGACAGGAGGAATAAAAAATGTCTAATCACATCACTTTGCTTGGAAGACTCACAAAAGACCCGGAAATCAGATACACCCCTTCACAGAAGGTTGTTGCATCAATCGTCCTTGCGGTTGACAGACCATTCACAGGGGCAGATGGAAAGAAAGAAGCAGATTTCATCCCTGTTGTGATATGGGGAAAACCTGCTGAACTGATTGGTAATTCCTGCCAGAAGGGTCATCGTCTTCTGGTAGAAGGTCGGTTGCAGATTAGAAACTTTGAAGCGAAAGATGGAACAAAAAGATATGTTGCAGAAGTGATCGCAAACAGTTTTGAATTCATTGAACGCAAAGAAGCAAAATCAATGGCAAGCATGGGGAAAGAAGTTCCTTTCGATGAAGAGGTATCATTCTGATGGGCAGGTTGTTGTATATCCTTGCCATCATCGTCACACTAAATGCTTCAGCCTATACCCATAGCATGAACCCCACCGCAAGTGGGTTCATGCCTAAAGTGGGGATGTGTGCTTGTGACAAAATCAATGGTCAGTGGATTCCATTCGGCACAATCATCAAAACCGAAGATGGAAGACGATTGGTTGTGACAGACAGGTTTGGTGATGGCAGGTTAAACTGTTTAGACATCTTTATGCAGACCGAGGATGAATGTTGGCAATTCGGTCGCAGGAATCTTGTCTGTGAGGTGATTTTTCCATGATGTACTACATGGACAGGACTTGGTGCAGGACGGAATCCTGCAAACATTATCGTGAATGCGAAAAGGCGCAACCATATGCAATGCACAAGCAAGCAAAGGAAGTTGCAGATGTGCGTGACCGAATTCCATATGCGGTTCGTGATATGAGCGAAGTGTGTGCCGATTTTGAGGTGGCAGAATGAACAACCGAAAACGCATGATACACAAAGCGAAATTAATATGGCATAAAAAATTATTGAGATGGAACAAGAACCTCATGGATGATGTTTGGAAGGTTGTATGTTGTGAGGTGGCAGAATGACAGAAAAAGAACTGATTGAACGGAAAAAAGTCTTGTGGCACATATATGACCGATTGGAAAATGAAATTGCTTTTTATTCTGTGCAAAGGGATAAAGAAGAAAGAACAATGTGGAAAGAAATGTACATTAAACAGATTGAAGCAATAAGAAGTGAAGCTGATACGATAAAATATGCACTTGACTTGGTTGAGGAAAAATTAGACGGGGTGAGGTGGCAGAATGATTAAGTTAATAAAATGTCTTGACGAAGTTTTGGGAAAGTTAGATTTAGCTAAAAACAATACAAAAAACGCATGTGATTTGAACACAGACACAGGTGTTGCTGATTGGTTAAGTCTTGTGAAACGTATCAACTACATTGAACGGCAGGTCTTTGATTTAATGTCAGATATAGTGGAAAACGAACAACGTATAAAAACGGAAGCGTGTACGGTGTGTGAGGAACGCAAAGGCGGTGAGGTGGAATCATGAAAGAAGCAATCGTGCAGTTAAAAAATATTAAAGACGAATTGGAAAAGGTTTCTTTTTCTTGTAGTACGGATAATTACGAAAAGGCAATGGAAGTTTGCGATATAAAGGAACATATTGAATTAGCAGTATACCATCTGTGTTTTGCAATGAACAAACTGATAATATTGCAATGCTTTGAAAAGAAGTGAGGTGGCAGAATGACAGAATGTGTGAATTGTGCAAAATTTAAAGGGTGTGATTTGAGTAGTCCAAATGTTAATGAATGTGCTGACTACAAAGAAATACTGACCAACGATGAATGGTTGCGTTCCTGCACAACGGAACAGTTGGCAGAGTATATACTGAATGTTTGGTTAGATGGAGCATTAAATGTAAATGCAGAATTTGGATTAAACGAAGCACAGATAGAGAAGCACAAAGGGTATATAGTTGAGTGGTTAAAACAACCACACCAAAAGGAAGTAAGTGTTGAGGTGGAAGAATGACAGAACCTAAAGAAGAAAAATGTGAAGCGTGTTATGGAAGTGGTTATATTAACTTTTGGACAGACGATGGGCATATAAGCATGAGAACTTGTCGCAGGTGTGATGGTTACGGATATATCAAAGCAAAACCGATGACCAACGAAGAATGGTTAAGGCAAGCGAGCACGGAAGATGTGGCAAAATGGTTAAGCAAGATTAGTAAATTCTTTCATGAGTGTGGAAAAAGGGATGTTTATCCCAAAACCATGTACGAAGAAGATTGGGAATGGTGGTTAAAGGAGAAACACGAATGATATGTCAAAAGTGTGACGGCAGAGGAAAAACCACGGAATACGATGGTTTGCGTAAGTTTTGGTGCGATTACAAATGTGATGTTTGTGATGGCAAAGGCATTGTCGAACCACTGACCGAGCAGGAGTATTTACAGACTTGCAATACGGAACAGTTGGCAGAGTACCTTGCAAGCACTTTTGATTTGTGCGGAGCAGGATGTCACCATTGTTTTTTGGCAAATGTTTGCCTAACAAAAGCAAAAAACGGAAACTGTCTTACGCAGGAGCAGATGATTGTGGAGTGGTTAAAACAACCACATAGCGAGGTAGGAAAATGAAATGTCCAATATGTAACGGAAAAGGTACGCAATTTATTGCCGACTATGATGGAATGTATGACATTGTTTGTGATAAATGCAAAGGCAAGGGCGAATTGGATGAAAACGGAAAACCGATTTTAACCAACGAAGAATATCTTAAATCCTGCAATACGGAACAGTTAGCAGAGTTCCTAAACCTAATAATTCGTGTTGGCCCATATGAAAATGAGCCGAAGGACTTTTGGGAACACGTGTACGGACGTGGTGGTGAGTGTGGTGCGAAAAGCATTGTTACGTGGTTAAAACAACCACACAACGAAAAGGAGTGAGCAATATGAAATGCCCAAGATGTAATGGAGAAGGTAGTGTTCCGTATCATATTGCTGACGATATGTTTGATGAAACACTATGTCCGTTGTGTGGTGGAACAGGTGAATATGTTAAAAGCGATGTTAGTCCTATGCAGGAAACAAACATAGAATATCTGCAATTAGTAAGTCCAACATTGTTGGCAAGGTTTATTTTGCAAACATTGGAACGCAAAAACGATGTAGCGAATGTTGTTATGAACGCATTGGAAAATGGAATTGATGAGGAAGAAGCTATTGTTGAGTGGTTAAAACAACCACACAAGGGTGGTGAATGATGAATGTATGGGGTGATTTTGCAACAGTATTTTTGATGGCAACGGCAACATCATTTGGATTATTTACAGGTATTTTTCTGTTTATTGTTTTTGCAGAGTGGTGGAAAAATCGTGAAAAAGAAAAAGCTAAAAAAGAAAATCAAAAAGCTGAAGAAACGGATTGATTGGTATCACAAGAGGATGATTGGTGACATTATGTCAACCGCAATGAGGGAGATGACTACGAACCGATGAAAACATACATCGTTACTGTGGAAATGAAGATGGTGGACAACAAGGTCTATTGCACACAACATTTCAAAATCATGGCACACAACCCGGAAGAAGCATTTGCCATTGTCCACAACTCTATGGAATTACATTTTGAACCGAATTTTGAAATCACGAAGGTGGAAGAATGGACAAAGTCAAATCAGTAAAAATTCAAGGTTTCGAAGGTGTTGACAACAAACACATTTGGGTCAAAGTGCTGATGGAAGACGGACGGAAAATCAAGATTGAAGCAAACGAATATGACACACTTGAAGACATTGTTGACCGAATCGTGAGGAAAATAAAAAATGAACATTGATTTTTTAACATTCTTTTTAATGGTGGCAAGTTTTTTCGCAGGAACAATCGTAGGTGTGTTTTTCACCTGCTTGTGTGTTGTGGCAAAAAGAGGTGACCGGGAATGACTTGTTTCAAGTTTTTCATGGTTGGTGGAGTGTTGTTCTTGTGTGGGTTTTGGATTGGAGTCATCTTTGGAAGGGATGTGTTTTGATGGAAATTGTGGTGTATGGTGAACCCATCCCCCAAGGCAGACCCCGGTTCACCAAGACAGGTCACACCTATGATCCAGAACGAAGCAGGAACTATAAACAGTTGGTTCGCTTTTGGGTGACCCAATACTTAAAAAAGATTGATGATTGGCAACCATTCGAAAATGCCTTGTGTGTCGATTTAACCTTCTACATGGGGATTCCATCGTCTTGGTCAAAGAAAAAGCGAATTGGGGCATCTGTGGGGCAAATAAGACCCATTGTGAAAAATGGTGATATAGACAATCTGTGCAAGGGTGTCTTGGATTCCTGCAATGGTCTGCTTTGGGTGGATGATTGCATCATCACTGATCTGTTTGCAAGGAAACGATACACAGGGGAGTTGGCAAGGGTGGTCATAAAAATAACCGAGGTGAAAGAATGCTGAACAAAGAAAATCAAGATTTGTGTTGGCAGGTTCTGTCGAAATACGGATGCGAACACCAGATGGGAATGGTCATCGAAGAATGTTCTGAATTGACAAAAGCCGTCTGTAAGATTTGGAGAGATGATGGTCATATCACCGATGAACATGATGAAAATCTCCGTGAAGAATTGGTCGATGTACAAGTGATGCTTCAGCAGATGTTCCTTGTGTTGAAGATGACGGAAGACGAAATCAACCATCGCTCTAATGGTAAATTAGTGAGGGCATTGAAATGAAAATCACTGCAAAAGCACAACACTATCTGCGATCAGCATGGTACTATGACAAGAAATCCAATTTCCTCAATGACAAGATTTCCGTCCTTCGTTCTAAAGCAGAAAAGATAACCACATCCTTCCAAGATGTTCCAACCTTCGGTGGGTTTGCAGACCATCGGCAACAGGTCATCGCAGAAATGGTTGACCTTGAAAGAGAATACCAAAAAGCAAGAACACAATGCCGAAACAAACGAAAAGAAGTCGAATTCGTCATCAGTTTATTGGATAACTTTCAAGAAAAACTTGTGCTTGAAGAACGATACCTAAATTATTATGATTGGCAGGAAATCGCATTAAAACTGAATTACAGTGAACGCATGATATACAAACTGCATGGAAGTGCATTGATTCACCTGTTGGAAATCAACAAACAAGCTGAAGAAACTTGTGGGAAGGGGTTTTTCTGATGATGAATGTGAAAGCTGACTTTGACTTGAGAAACTGTGCTTTGTGTGGTAGTGACAGAATCGCAATGTCCGGGTACACAGAATCTTATGGGCAAGGATTCCAATATTGCCATGCCGAAATTGTGTGTCACTCCTGTGGTACAAGGTTCAATCTGCAAGGAAAATGCAAACAGGATGTCATTGATCTGTGGAATAATGGGAAGAATCCCCAAAGTGTGCAGTAAAGTGCAGTATGAAGTGTGATATAATGCTATTGTGGAATGGTGCGAGAGAAATCTTGCACCTTTTTTATTGCGTGATATGGGAAACATCCTCACACTTATTTGCCATTCTTGGTGTTAGTCTTCATGAACGCAATATCCACAGTGTGTCCTCCTATTTGGTGGTGTCCTCCCCCGGATACCACCATTTTAGGGGGTTTTTAATTTATAGAGGTGGTACATCATGCCGATACATGAAAACAGTTTGAAAAACTTAAAAAAAGGGAAAAAGTTTTCTGACATGAGTGCCGAAGAACTGAAACGAGTCACCACCAATGGTGGAAAAAAGAGTGGCAAAGTTAGAGGCGAAAAGAAAACACTTTCACAACTAGCAGATATATTCGGCAACACCAAGGTGTCAGATGAAGCTACCAAGAAGAAACTGAAAGACCAAGGGATTGCTGATGAAGACATGGTGCAGGACATGGCAATGATTGTCGGTCTATATGCATCAGCACGAAGGGGCAACTCTAATTCGGCAAGAGTATTGGCAGAATTAAAGGGCGCATTGAAACAACAACAAACAAATGTCAATGTCACAAACAATGTCAATCCATATGCAGGACTAACAGAAGAAGAACTGCGGAAACTTGCGAGTGGTGAATGATGGACAGAAAGTTGATTTCACTTGGGGCAAGGTGCGAATTGGCAAGAAGACATTTTTATGACTATTGCCTTTTGAAAGCACCTGCATTCTACCACCACCAATACTTGAAAGACCTGTGTGAAACCTTGGAAGGGTTCGTCAGTGGGGATGATGATGTCCTCATTGTGAATATGCCACCACGAGCCGGGAAGAGCAGAACGATTGGAAACCTTGTGGAATGGATATTCGGCAAAGACCCCACGAAGAAAGTGATGACAGGATCATATAACGAAACCCTGTCAACCGCATTCAGCAAGCAGGTCAGAAACACCATTCAGATGGTCAAGGCTGACCCATACATCCCTGTTTATTCAGATGTGTTCCCCAATGTGAAGATTCAACAGGGTGATGGTGCAATGAACCTGTGGTCACTCACAGGTGGTCATCAGAACTATCTTGCGACATCCCCTTCTGGAACGGCAACAGGGTTCGGTGCGAACATCCTTGTTCTGGATGACATTATCAAGAACAGTTTGGAAGCATACAATTCTACGATCAAGCAATCGCATTGGGAATGGTTCACAGGCACAATCCTCTCCCGGTTGGAAGAACATGGCAAGATTGTGATCGTGATGACACGATGGGCAACCGATGATCTGACAGGAAGAGCATTGAAGCACTTTGGTGAACTTGGTTTGAAAATCCGTCATGTAGTGATGAAAGCAAAACAGGATGACGGAACGATGCTTTGCGATGACATCCTGTCAGAGAAGTCATACGAAATCAAACGAGCCACAATGCCGAAGGACATCTTCCTTGCAAACTATCAGCAAGAACCAATTGACATCCGGGGCAGGTTGTACACCTCATTTAAAACCTACGATGGTGAACTACCACGATTTAAACAAATCAGATCATACACAGACACCGCAGATACAGGGTCTGACTATTTGAGTGGGTGGGTGTATGGAGTCACATTCCAGAACGAAGCATATATTCTTGATGCACTGTACACACAGGATGCGATGGAAGTGACAGAACCTGCCACCGCAGAGATGCTTCACAGGAACAAGGTCAATGTGGCACGGATTGAATCGAACAATGGTGGGAGAGGTTTCGCCCGGAATGTTGACAGACTACTGAAGAAGATGGACGGCAACAAGACAGTTGTCCAATGGTTTACGCAAACCAAAAATAAAACCGCAAGGATTCTGTCGAACTCAACTTGGTGCATGGAGCATATATATTTCCCTGTTGGATGGGAAAATCGGTGGAGTGAATTGGCAGAACACTTGTTGACATATCAAAGAACCGGGAAGAATCAGCACGATGATGCTGAAGATTCACTGACAGGCATCTGTGAGGATGTTTGCGAAGGATTTGCAGATTGGAGTGGTTACACATCATGAGTGTTATACCGAGCAGACGAAAAGAAAAGATGCGACAGGATGGTTATCTGAACGCAATGTTTGGACAGGGGTTCAAATTTACTGATCCGTTTGCACATTATCGGCAAGGTGTCGATTTTGTGAGTGATCAACAATGCACCCACCTATATACATACAATGGAATTGCCAAAGCGATCATCGACATTCCTGCTGATGAATCTATGAGGAATGGGTTCGAAGTAGAAATTGACGGAATGGATGACGATGCAATCAACAAGCAGGTGCAATCCCTGTGTGAAGACCTTGATGTGCAATACAAGTTCAGTGAAGCACTTGCTTGGGCAGACCTGTATGGTGGAAGCATCATCGTGGTGATGGCTGACGATGGCAGGATGCTTGATGAACCATTAAACTATGATGGTCTTCGTAGGATTGAAAAGCTGAAGGTGTTCGACAAGACGAACATTGTGGGAAGCAAGCAATATACGGATGCATCTGCACCACAGTACATGGATGTGGAGCAATACTACATCAATACATTTGGTGAAAACCCCATGTGGGTGCATGAATCAAGGGTTTTGCGGTTTGATGGTGGCAGATTACCACTTTATCAGCGAAACCTCCGTCTTGGATGGGGTGCAAAGCGGTTTGAAAGCATCAAGGATGAACTTGAACGATATTGTAATGGGCAGGAAATGTCATTACAGGCACTGACCAGACTTTCGCAGGATGTGGTGAAGCTTGACGGATTGACCAACATCCTTGCAACCGAAGGTGGAGATGTTGCGGTTCAAAAACGGATGCAGATGATTGACATGGTCAGAAGCATGATGAATAGCATCGCCATCGATGGTGCAGACGAATATGATCGCAAAGGATTGTCCTTGTCTGGCATTAAGGAATTGCTTGAACAGTTTGAAATCGCAATCTGTTCCTGCACAGGAATTCCTGCCACAAAACTGTTCGGCAGATCACCCCAAGGGATGAACGCAACCGGGAAGGCTGACCTTGAAAATTACTACAACATGGTTGAAGGAATTCAGAAGAACAAGGTGCGACCGAATCTTGTTCGGTTGGTTGAGATGTTGGGTGCTTGCAGAGATTATAATCTGAACCTCCCGGAAACATGGCATATTGAATTCGAACCCCTGTGGTCACTGTCCAAGTCTGAAAAGGCTGACATTGAAAAGGTGAAAGCAGATGCACAGAGAACCAAGGCAGATGCGATCAACACTTTAATCAATGCACAGGTCTTGGATGTAACCGAAGCACGGAACACCCTTGCTGAAGAGAAAGACTACATCATGGACAGGTCACTTGATGCGATTCTGCAAAGAAGTGGTAACGAATGAAACGGATTGTTGCTAAAAAGAAATATCGTTACCCTATGGGGTTGGAAAGAGAATATGCCAAACAACTTGCAGGATTGACCGATGCAATGTTCCGTACCATCAAGAAGGATGTTCCACAGATGGTGCAGATGGTTAAACGCAATCAGATCACAATGGATGCTGATGACCCCAATGAAGACATTGACAAGTTGATGGAATATCTCGCATCGGTGTTGTTGCTGAAAGAAAAGTCAGTGCCATATGTTGACAGGATGTGGGATAAAGTCAACCGATACACAGACAAGGAAATCAAGGAAATCTTCGTTGCGATATTCGGTGCATCGGTTTCCTTGAGAGGTCTTCGTGCAGAATGGACACAACAACAGATTGTCAAGGAACTGTCTGAAGAAGCAGAAAAGCGAAATGTGGAATTGACCAAGGAAGAAATGATCGCAATTGGAAGTGGCATTCTTCTTTCGTCAATGCTTTCTGCATCAGAGGAAAAGCGAAAAGCAATCGAAAGCATCTTGAAGGACAGACCTGCCGGGGCAGACATCATTGCATCAAGTGAAGCACAGATGGTGATGACGGCACAGGCAAAGCTGAAGCAGATGGAAGAAATCTGGGTGCGTGAGAACCTTGACTTGATTGGTTCGCTTGAAGCAGAAACCTTGAGGAAATTGCGTGATGAACTGACAAGGTTGATTTCTGATGGTGTTCCAGAAGAAGAGATTGAAGAACGATTGATCGCATTCCTGCAAAAGCAAACCGAAGTGGAAACAAACCGAGCCGTCTTGATTGGTTCTGACCAAGTGGGCAAACTGAATGGTCGGTTGATGGAATATTGGCAAAGGTCAGCAGGTATAGAAGAATACCGATGGCAGACGATGATGGATGACAGGGTTCGACCACTCCATGCTGACAGACAAGGGTTGATTTTCAGATGGGATAAACCACCGAGTGATGGTCATCCGGGCATGGCAATTCGGTGTCGGTGTGTGGCAGACCCTGTGATTGACCTTGATGACTATGGGGTTGATCCACGAGCAAGAACTTACATATATGTTGACTAACCACCGCAAGGTGGTTTTTTCATGTTTTCATTCTCGCAACAGAAGGGGGGTGAAAAAATGCAAAGATATGACAATTATAGTTTTAAAGCAATAAAAACCGATGAAGGTTTTATTAAGGATTCGCCCATCATTGGGAGGACAGGGATTCTTATATATCAGAATGCCGATGGGAGTACAAGGCGAGAATACCGACCCCCGGAAGAAGCATTCAATATTGATTCCCTTGCTTCCATTCGTGGGAAACCCATCACAATGGGTCATCATGGGTTGGTGACCAATGAAACATACAACCAATCAAAACCGATTGGAACTGTGCTTTCTGAAGGAAAACAGGATGGTGAAAACATCCGTGCCGATGTGGTCATTTATGATCTGAACACGGATGATCGTGAACTTTCCTGCGGTTACCAAACCGAATTGGAAGAAACATCTGGTGTGACCCCAAGTGGGGAACATTACGATGCTATTCAGAGGAACATCATATATAACCATCTAGCCATCGTTCCTCGTGGCAGAGCAGGTCACAATGCTCGTTTGAACATGGATGGTGATCAATTATTTGAAACGGAGGTTGACAAGATGTCGAAAATCAAGTTGGACAATGACATCGAATATGATGTTCCTGCTGAAGTCGAAAGTGCCTTTAAAGGCATGACCGAGAAAGCAGACGAACAGAAGAAAGCATTCGATGAACTGTCTGCGAAACACGATTCTGCGATGGCAGAAATCGAAAAACTGAAAGCTGAAGCTGAAAAGCGTGAAGCAGATTTCAAAGCGAAATTCGATGAAGCGGTTGCCACCACGATTGAATTACGCACCATTGCTTCCAAGCATGGCATTGAAAAAGCCGATGAAATGAGCAATGAAGAAATCAAAAAAGCGGTTGTGATGAAGGTGCATCCCAAACTGAACCTTGACGGAAAGTCTGCCGAATACATCGAAGTTGCTTTCGATCTGGCGAAAGACACCGAGGTTCAGCATGAAGATGCAATGGCTGAACAACGCAAAGCAATGGGTGGTGTTGCACCGACCCACGAAGACGAAATGGATTTGGAGAAAGTAAAAGCCGAATTCATGGAAAAAGAATCCAAACTGTATAAGGAGGTTAAATAATTATGGCACTGTTTGATTGGTACTCTTACGGACAGGATAAGGGAATCGCAGGTATGAAAGCAGATTCCACTGTCGATGTCATCGATTCTTTCGCATCTGAAGGTGCGATTGCTTGTGGTAAAGCGGTTGAACGAGGAACTGATCCTGCGAAACAGGTAAAAGCATCCGTCACCGCAAACAAAGTTATTGGTATTGCGATTTTTGAACAGAAAGCAGATGCTTCCCCCCTGTACCCGGATGAATATGCCGTTCCTGTTATGACTTTTGGTGATGTCTGGGTAGAGGTTGCCGAAAGTGTAACCGCAGGTGCTTCTGTATACCTGTCCACCGCAGGTGCGTTCGGTTCTTCCACCGGGTCTGCGGTTAGTGGCATGACCTATTTAACGAGTGCAGGTGCAGGTGAACTTGCCATCGTTCGCATCCGTAAATAATTAAGGAGGTTAAAATAACATGGCTCGTAAAATTTTCAAAGCTGACATGGATGAAGCTAAATATATCGAATCTTCTTCCGCAGGTAAGTGGAAAGAAGACGATGCATTATTTATTGCCCAAGAGTTAAACTACATTCGTTCTCGTGCGTTAGAGGTTGAACATTCTCCTCTGAACTCTTTTAGGGTTTTTCCCCAAGAAACTGATGTTCCTGCCGGGGCTGAAACGGCATTACAGTTGGTCTATGATTCCGTAGGCATGGCAAAAATCGTTGCCGATTATGGTGATGACCTGCCTCGTGCTGAAGCGGTTGCAACCACGATTGCTTCTAAAGTGTACACTGTTGCCGACTCTTACGGATACAACTATGTGGAACTTGAACACGCACGGATGAGCAATGTCAATCTGGAATCTCGCAAAGCATTGGCATCTCGTAGGGGCATTGACCTCAAGCTGAACAACATCGCATGGTTCGGTGATGCAGAACACGGAATCACCGGGTTCATCAACAACCCCAACATTGCGAATGTGACCATTCCTGCCGACGGCACAGGTTCTTCTGCACTGTTCGTGGACAAGACCCCGGAACAGATTATCCGTGATGTCAATGCGATCATCAATGAGGTTTCCAACAACACCAATGGTGTGGAAATGCCCGATACTGTACTGTTTGCTCCTGCGGTTTATGACCTGTTAGAAAGCACTCCCAAGAGTCAGTACAGTGATCGCACCATCCTTGAGTTCCTTCGTGGGGCACACCCGGAGGTGAGCAGATGGATGAAAATCGGTGAACTGAAGGGTGCAGGTACAGGTGGCACTGACATGATCATCGCAGGTGTATTCCGTCCAGAGTATGTAAGGCAGGAAAATCCTGTTCGCTTTGATCAGTTGCCTGTTCAGTATCGCAATCTGGAATATGTTGTTCCTTGCGTAGCACGGACTTTAGGTGTGACGATTAATGTTCCTGTGTGCTTTGCTTCTGCATACGGAATGTAAATGATGCATAGGAGGACACACGATGAAAGTTATCAATACCAAAGCAAGGGTGATTTCGGCAGGAAATGTTCGCTTTGTACCTGCGACCCCTGTGGAATGCGACATCAAGAAAATCGCAAAACTGTATCCTGCGATTCAAGATTCCCTTGACAGTGGTGAACTGAAAATCATCACCGAAGCAGAATCCAAGAAAGCAGAAGAAGACCTTGAAGTCAAGACAGTTGCGATGCTTCGTAAAATCGCAACCAAGAAGGGGATTGACACCAAGGGAATGAAGAAAGACGAAATCATCAAGGCATTGAAAGAGGTTTAATCATGGATGAAGTGCTGAAAGTATTTAGGGTGATCGCCCCGGAGTTTTCTAACCTAACAGACGAAGAAGTGACGGCAATGCTTGAACTGTTTTCACCGATGGTGTCCAAAAATACTTTCGGCACGAAATATAATTTGGCACTTGCCTATTTTGTCGCACACATCATCGCATTGAATGGGTTGTATGCAACCGCACAGGGTTCTTCCACCGATGGTTCTGTCGCAGGAGTCAAAAGGGAAAAAGAAGGCGACCTTGAACGAGAATATGCAATCCCGGATGCATCTGACTATATGAGTCTGTTGTACAAGACTTACTATGGCAGGATGTATTTGCAGATAATGAAACTGTGTGCGATAGGAATCAAAACGAGGTTCGGTTGATGGCTGAAGTGATTGACAGGGATTTGGGTTGGAAAGACATTGTGCAAGGGTATCGCAACCTGCATGGAAAGACCATCAAGGCAGGTGTGCTTCAAGGTGCAGGAAGTGAAAAAAATGGTGTTCCCATTTCCCAAGTTGCCACATGGAACGAATATGGCACAAGCCGAATCCCATCAAGACCTTTTATTGCCATTGCAACCGATGAATCAAAAGGTTGGCAAAGTGAAGTCAAAAAGCAGGTCGGTGGCATAACATCAAGTGCTGATGTAAATGGTGCATTGAACACGATTGGTGAACAGATGAAGAAGGACATAAAAAATGTAATCGGTGACAGGTCGAAACTAAAGCCGAATGCACCTTCTACAATTGCCAAAAAAGGATTTGATGCACCATTGATTGACACCGGGAAACTACAAGAAGCAATTGATTTTGAGGTGAAATGATGTTCTTTAATTCACGAGTGACCCTTTATCGCAAAGCACAAAGCGGTTACAACGAAGACGGCATCTGGCAGGATTCTACGGAAACACAGACAACTGTCATTGCCAATGTGCAACCCTTGAATGCAAGCGAAAGAGAACAATACACACAGGTTCTTCCCGGTGGGAATCGCACCATATCAATGGTGAAAATATACACCAATGCCATCCTGCTGACTGATGCACAGATGGGTGGTCAAAAGGCAGATGAAATCCTGTGGTTGGGCAAACGATATAAAATCGCAATGAAGGAAGAATGGCAGAGCAACATCATTTCCCATTACAGGTACATTGGTGTGGAGGTGGTTCAAGATGAATTCGGCATCTAAAAAATTCGTGCATGATTTGGTTGCTGAAGGATTGAACCTCCCCAAAACCAAAGTGATCTGGTATTACCCTAATGCACCAAGACCTGTGAAACCCTATGCCACATTGGAGATATTTGCCGAAGTTGGCGAAGCACAGGAAGACATTCTGAAGACATCCACAACCGGGGTGTACAAGTTTGTTGTTCCTGTGTCTGCCACCCTTCGTGTACAGTTGTATGGCAACCAAGGTGATGATGTCTGCGAACAGTTGAATGTGCTTGCACGGAAGATGGAAACAGACACCTTTACTGACAAGTGTTTTGCCAACAATGTTGCGTTCTTCAATGCGACATCGGTGCAGGATTTAACAGAAGTATTAGAACAATCGGCAGAAGCACGAGCATCTGTCGATTTTTTTGTAAGAACTAATTCAGAGATTTTGGACGATTTGTCTGTCATTGAACAGGTTGAGGTGGAGGAAAAAATCAAGGTTGACGATTCTGACATCCTCACAAGACAGTACACAATCGCAATTGAGTCGAATGGAGGTAATTAAAGCATGGCAAACATTGACAGAATAGTGTCAGTTAGCATAGCTTTGAACACCGCAGGTATTTCCAAAGAAGGGTTCAGCACTCTGCTGATTGTGGGCGAAAGCACCAATGCACTGGCAAGGGTGTCTTCGTATACCTCCAGTGTTCAGATGACAGATGACGGATATAAGGAAACCGACCCCTTGTATTTGATGGCGGTTGATTTCTTCTCGCAGATTCCGCATCCCAATGTTTTGAAGGTTGGCAGACGGCAGGTTGACACTGTTCAGATCACCACGAAA
>Ga0326513_10000279_pt1 | contig 41608 bp, 37 predicted proteins | sample 2_2465_0518_D_FD_203654 | JGI IMG/M metagenome (GOLD analysis project Ga0326513, IMG submission 203654) | Bovine rumen microbial communities from UC Davis, California, United States - 2_2465_0518 | ecosystem: Host-associated > Mammals > Digestive system > Stomach > Rumen | place: USA... | reverse complement strand
CTTAAGATGAGATATCCCATTCGTAAGAAGTAAGACCCCTTAGAGACTATGAGGTTGATAGGGCAGAGGTGGAAGTGCCGCAAGGCATGGAGCTGACTGTTACTAATAGGTCGAGGCCTTGACCAAAAGGCTAATGAAGAGCACGGATGTTTGGAAGAGTTTGAGTATTCAGTTTTGAAGGTATGTCCGATTTTTTATATTCCTCCTTAGCTCAGTCGGTAGAGCATGCGGCTGTTAACCGCAGTGTCGTTGGTTCGAGTCCAACAGGAGGAGTTGTCAAAGGCTGTCGCTAATGCGGCAGCCTTTTTACTTAAAAATAATAATTGTCCGGCCCATGAAAATGTGCTATTGTATTTGAATTATAGGGACTTTTAAGGAGGAATGCGCAATGAGCAGCATCATTATACCGGAGGGATATCATTCCGAGCTCGATCTGAAGGAAACGCAGATCGCCATCAAGAAAGTAAAGGATTTTTTTCAGGATCAGCTGGCGGCAGAGCTGAATCTTCAGCGTGTATCCGCACCGCTTTTTGTTGATCCGAATTCCGGTCTGAATGATAATCTGAACGGCGTTGAGCGACCGGTAAGCTTTGGTATTCGTGAGCAGAACGAGAGAAAAGCAGAAATCGTGCATTCCCTTGCGAAGTGGAAGAGATATGCCCTCGGCCGTTACGGCTTTCAACCCGGCCAGGGTCTTTACACCGATATGAACGCGATCCGTCGCGATGAAGATACCGATAACATCCACTCCATATATGTGGACCAGTGGGACTGGGAGCGTGTGATTACTGCGGCAGACCGCAATCGCGAGTTCCTTCATGAGATCGTAAAAAACGTATATGAAGCGCTTCACGTTACGGAGAAATACGTCGCCAACAAGTTCGATTATGTTCACTGCATCCTTCCGGAGCAGATCACCTTCGTAACATCGCAGGAACTAGAGGACATGTATCCGGATGATACGCCGAAGAGCAGAGAATACAAAATCGCGAAGCTTCACGGAGCCGTTTTTATCGAACAGATCGGCGGAAAGCTTGCTTCAGGTGAAAAACATGACGGTCGCGCGCCGGACTATGATGACTGGAAACTGAACGGTGATATCATTGTCTACTATCCGGTACTTGATATTGCGCTGGAGCTTTCCTCTATGGGCATTCGTGTCGACGAGAAATCTCTCGTTGCGCAGCTTGATGAAGCCGGCTGCCCGGAGAGAAGCGAACTTCCGTTCCAGAAAGCCATTCTGGAGAAAAAACTGCCCTACACGATCGGCGGCGGCATCGGCCAGTCCCGAATCTGCATGTTCTTCCTCCGTAAGGCGCATATTGGTGAGGTACAGGTATCCATGTGGCCGGAAGACGATCAGGCCTACGCTGCAGAACACGGCGTGACCCTGCTGTAAGATATAATCAAAAATGTAAGATATTATCAAAAATAAGAGAAGAAGGCCACTGCCCGGCGGGCGGTGGCCTTCTTGCTGTGCACGAACATTAAATTTTTGTCGACACGCAGAACTCGCCCGGCCCTGGGCCCGAAAGCTCGGAGATTCTAAAAACGAAAAAAAATCCGAAACTCGAAAACCAGAAGCCTCCGAAACTAGGAACTCCGGTAAAACTAAGAGCCCGTCCGAAACCTTCCTCGCAGCGACATTTGGACTGAGTGGTTCAAAACGTAAGCGGTGTTCCTACCTTGAAACCACGAGGGAAACGGAGCCAGAGGAAGTTTCGGACGGGCCTGTAATTGGTGGTGTCTGATTTATCAGTTATTATTTGTGCAGCTGGGTCTACTAGTTGTTCACCCCATGGTGACATACGGTGCTGCCCTCGGTGAGCGGCAGGAACGTATAGCCGTTGTCGAGACACCAGCGGATCGTTTTGTCCATGGCATTTACCGTGAAGCTCTTCACATCGTGACAAAGCACGACCGAGATATCATGTGTCTGTACGCCGCTGATGATATTCCGGTAGACCTGTTCACTGTCGGTGGTTTCGCCGGCATCGCCGCTCGAGACGTTCCAGTCGTAATATTCGAGTCCCTTTCGCTGCGCCTGCACGGTCAGCCTTGTCATGACACCTTTATTGTATTGCGCGCTGACGGTATTGGAGCTGCCTCCCGGGAAACGGAAGATCCGCGGAGCCGTGCCTGTCTGTGCCTGGATCACAGCTCTTTGCTGTTCGAAGTCAGCCCAGTAGGCATCCTCGTTGGCGTAGATCGTTCCGTAATTATGCGAATAAGTATGAACGGCTACCGTATGTCCGGCGGCTGCTTCGGCAGCCATCAGACCGGCATATCCGGGATAAGCGCTTGTTGTGAAAAACGTTGCCTTCACGTTGTATTTTCCGAGAATGTCGAGCAGCTGCTGCGTGTACTGTCCCGGCCCGTCATCAAAGGTGAGGAAGATGATCTTCGATCCGGTGACGGCGTTGGCGGGATTGTTTTTCGGCAGAGGCTTCACCGTTACGGTCCGTTCCGCGGTCGCTGTGTTATTGTGCGCGTCCGTAATCGTATAGCGGAGCGTATAGGTGCCTGCCACGTAGTTGTCGACAGCGCCTTCGATTGTCACCTGTCCGGTGATATCTCCGTCGCAGTCATCGATCGCGGAATAGGAGTCGGCCCAGTCATCACCCTCGGTGATCTCCAACGGAACCTCGCCCAGCGTCAATACAGGCGGGGTACGGTCATCATAGACGATTTCCCGCTCGGCAGTGCCCTCGTTTCCGGAGGAATCGGTGACGGAATAGTAGACCTTGCCGTCGCGCTCCTCGCGAATGACCCGGTCGGTGATGTCACCGTCGTAATTGTCCTTGGCAGTAAAGCCTTCTTCGGAATATTCATGTCCGGGAAGCGTGTAACTGTCGGGTACGGTCGTCAGCGTGATGACGGGAGATACGGTATCCACGACCGTGACCTCACGGGTGGATTCCGCTGTACAGCCCTTGTATTCCGCGCGATAGGTGATCTGATAGGTGCCGACCTTATCATAATCGATATTGTCGGTCGCCGTGACCTCTGTATCGCCGTGCAGAAAAGTGAGGATCGTTCCTTTGTAAGCGGCGGAAGCTCCTTCATCCGCGTAGCGTTCTCCGTATTCCACTGTGACCGCGCTCCCACCCAACAGATCGATCTGTACATTCCATTGATTAAAGTGCCATATCAGTGCGGCGGCAGCGCCCAGTGCTGCCAGGATCGACAGCAGAATAATGGCAGCGATGAGACCGTAATGTTTTTTTCTGCTTACTGCAGTCTGTTTTTCAGTTTTCATAATTAAATCTGCTTTCTGACGACCGCGTATTCATCGCCGTTTCTGTAATACGGACAGCCTGCGTGGGAGTCCTCCAGAAGACGTCGGTAATCGTCCTCATCCATATTGATATCGCAGATATATTCCTCATACTCCTCGTCATAAAGCAGGTAAGCGCAGGTGTCGCATGTTCCCGTTGCTGCCATAGCAGTCCCTCCTGTTGTCTTTATCACCGCGAAAAACTTCGCATACTTTTATTTTTGGATCATTGCGGGCGCTGACCGAAGACCTCGCAAATTCTCTTCTATATTATCATAAGAGTATCGCGTCATTGTATTACATAAAAATTAAATTAGTAATTTAGTGTAAGAAATTGCGGAATATGTTGTATAATATTTCCATGAGTGTCACAAATAAAGAAAACTTGACTTCTTGTGTTCTTTGCCCCAGAAATTGCGGCGTGAACCGTGCTGCCGGTAAAAACGGCGTCTGCGGTGTCCCTGCGGATATCTATGTCGCCAGGGCAGCCCTGCATGAGTGGGAGGAACCCTGCATTTCCGGGTATCCCGATGAGGGGACGGAGGAAGGACGGCGAATCCTCGAAGCGGGGCGGAAAGATCCCGAAGGAAAGCACGTTCGCGGCTCCGGCGCGGTGTTTTTTGCCGGATGCAACCTGAAATGTATCTTCTGTCAGAATTATGAATTATCACACGCAAGAGCCGGTGAGAAGATCACCGTGGAAAGACTTGCGGATATCTTCCTGGAACTGGAACAGAAAGGCGCGCTGAATATCAATCTGGTGACGCCGACACAGTACGTTCCGCAGATCGCGGAGGCAGCCGGCATGGCCAGGCGGCGGGGCATGAAGCTTCCGTTTGTTTTTAATTGCGGCGGCTATGAAGATCCGGATGCGCTGCGGCTCCTGGACGGGATCTGTGATATCTATCTGACGGATTTCAAATACATGGACGAAGGTCTGGCGAAAGCGTTTTCCGGTGCGGCGGATTATCCCGCATGGGCGAAGAGGGGCCTTGCCGAAATGGTACGGCAGTGCCCGGAAGCGGTTTTTGATGAAGAAGGAAGCATGAAAAAGGGCGTCATCGTCCGGCATCTTCTCCTTCCGGGACACGTAAGAAATGCCAAAGCAGTCGTTGATTATGTATATGAGACATACGGCGACAGCGTGTGGCTGAGTCTGATGAACCAGTATACGCCGTTTGACCGGGTCAGAGAGATGTATCCGCAGTATCCGGAACTCGGCAGAAAAGTCACGGCAAGAGAGTATGACCGGCTGGTCGATCACGCGATCAATATGGGAATTAAGAATGCCTTTATCCAGGCGGAGGGAACCGCCGCCGAGAGCTTTATCCCGGCATTTGACGGAGAGGGCGTTTGGAAATAAATCTGAAGAAGGGGAAGCGAAAGCAAGCTAGAAGGGTATGAGCAGCAGAAACAGACGAACGGGAACGAATGCACACAGACAGACGGGACGGCGCACGGGAAGCCATCACGGCCATTCCAGAAGAGACAGAAAGTATTGGGAGCAGGTCCATCGAATCAGAAGGACGATCTACGGGGCGGCAGCGATCCTGATCCTCGTTGTGATCATCGCTGTTTCCATGAGTATTTCACATGCAAAGAGATCATCGAACGCGCTGAAAGAGGCGACTGTATACACGGCGGATCTGGCGAAGGAGACCGTTTCGGAGCTGAATTCGATCAGCCTCGATACCGAACCGACACCGGAACCGACACCGACACCGGATCCGACGATCGATCCGGCCAACTATGACGGCAAGATCGTGTATCTGACCTTCGATGACGGTCCGGGACCATATACGCAGCAGCTTCTCGATACGCTGGCGAAGTACAATGTAAGAGCTACGTTTTTTACCACGAGCCACGATCCGAACTGGCAGGCTCTGATGCAGGCGGAATTCGCAGCCGGACATACCGTAGCGGTGCATACCTATACACACGATTATGCAACGATCTACGCAAGTGATACAGCTTACTGGGAAGATTTCGATATGCAGAGGGCGAATGTGGAGTCTGTGACCGGCCAGCCGGTGCACTTCTTCCGGTTCCCGGGAGGCGCGTCCAATACGGTCAGCGCCAATTACTGCAGCGGCATCATGACGACGCTTGCGCAGGAGTCCGTAGAGAAGGGACTGGTCTATGTCGACTGGAATGTTTCGAGCGGTGACGCTAGCGGCGATGCCACGAAGGAGTCGGTAATTGATAATATTCTCACGCAGGTCGAATATTATGATCAGTCCGTTGTCCTCTGCCATGATACCAAGGATTACACGGTTGAGGCGATGGATACGATCATTCCGCAGCTGCAGGCACAGGGATACACATTCCTTCCGTATTCGGACAAATCGGAGCTCGTGCAGCACGGTATCGCCAACTGACGCGGGCAATTGACGAGGGGCGGCACTTTCCCGTACCGGTGACAGATACGCGGGAAAAGTTCCCGGAATGAAGGAGGAACAGAGATGAAAATCGGATTTATCGGATGCGGCAATATGGCAGGTGCCATGATCGGCGGGATCATCCGCAAGGAACTGGTTCCGAGAGAGGACATTTTTGCGTCGGCAAAAACGGCTGCCACAGCAAAGAGAGCAGCAGAGGAATTCGGGATCCGGACAACGCAGAATAATGCGGAAGTCGCGGGATACGCGGATATTCTGATCATCGCCGTAAAGCCGGTCTTCATGGAAGAGGTCATCAGGGAGATCCGCGACGCGGTGAAGCAGAACGTGATCGTTGTAACCCTTGCGCCGGGCAAGACGATTGCCTGGCTGAAGGAGACTTTCGCGAGAGATGATCTGCAGATCGTTCGCACGATGCCGAATACACCGGCGCTTGTCGGCGAGGGCATGACGGCGCTCTGCCCCGATGAGAAGGTGACGGAGGATGCTCTTTCGAAAGTGGAGACGATCTTCAACAGCTTCGGCAGGACCGCGGTCGTTGCAGAGCGGCTGATCGATGTTGTGACCGGTGTGAGCGGAAGCTCTCCGGCATATGTTTTTATGTTCATCGAAGCGCTTGCTGACGGAGCCGTTCACGACGGCATGCCGCGGAAGCAGGCTTATGAATTTGCGGCGCAGGCTGTTCTCGGAAGCGCGAAGATGGTGCTCGAGAGTGGAAGACATCCGGGCGACCTGAAGGATATGGTCTGCTCACCGGGCGGTACGACGATCGAAGCGGTGCGCGTGCTTGAGGAGAACGGATTCCGCGGAACGGTAATGAATGCTGTCAAAGCGTGCGTCGACAAGGCATCGAAGTGCTGAAATGACGGGACACACAGGAACGATGCGAAGCATGTGAGCCGGCAGCCAGGAGGCACGCGGACGGAACACGCGGGCAGAACCCATAAAATCGTAAAATTACAATATATCGGAGAATTTCACATGGCAAAGATCTATAGCTTTTTTGCGGACGGACTGGAAGAGATCGAGGCGATCGCACCGGTCGATCTGCTCCGGAGAGCAGGAAATGAAGTGGTTACCGTATCGATCACCGGAAGCAGACAGATCACCGGATCTCATGGGATCGTGATCGGAACGGATACCGTTTTTGACGAGAATGATTATGCGGACGGAGACCTGTTCGTTCTTCCGGGCGGCGGTCCGGGTACGCAGGCGTTGAAGAATTACGCACCGCTTCGCGCCCTTCTGGACGAAAAGTATACGAAGGAAACAAGGCTGGCTGCGATCTGCGCGGCGCCTTCGATCTTCGGAGCGTCCGGCTACCTGAAAGGGAGGAACGCGACCGTTTATCCGGGCATGGAGGGCACGCTTGCGGGAGCAACTCCGAAGGCGGTGCCGGTCGTAACGGACGGCTTTGTGACAACGGGAAGAGGTCCCGGCGCGGCGGTCGACTTCGGCCTTGAACTGGTTCGCCTGATGAACGGTGATAAGGCGGCGGAGACTTTGAAGGAGCAGCTGGTATACCAGCACACGAGCGTGGTATGACAGTGGGATCGGAAAACGGAAAGCGCGTATGGCCGGCGGCAGTGATCTTCGACATGGACGGTCTGATGTTCGGGACGGAACAGCAGATCCAGAGAACCTGGGATCTGGTCGGACCGGAGGCAGCGGGAGAGCCAATGGGCTATAATCTGTACCACACGATGGGCATGAACAGAGCCTCCCGCATCGCGTATTTCTATGAGAAGTACGGGAAGGACTTTCCCTACGAGGATTTTGAGAAAAAATACCGCGCAAAGCTCGCCGAGATCAAGGCAGCGGAAGGCGTTCCCGTTAAGGAGGGGCTTTTTGCCCTGATGGAATATCTGCATGACGCGGGCATTCCGATGGTCCTCGCGACCGGATCGGGAAGAGAAAACACGATGCATAATCTGCGGATCACCGGAACACCGGATTACTTTGCCTTCATTATTACCGGAGACATGGTGAAGGTCGCAAAACCCGATCCTTATATTTACCGGCTTACCTGCGAGAAGCTCGGCGTGGAACCCTCCGAGGTGCTGGTTCTCGAGGACTCGAGAAACGGCGTGCGCGCGGCATATGCGGCAGGTACTCCTGTCATCATGATCCCGGATATCCAGAAGGATACAACGCCGGTCGACGGGATGTATACGGAGAAATTTGACACCCTCGCGCAGGTGATTCCGTATCTGGAAGAAAAACGTAAGCAGTAATACAAATAATAACGCAAATAATAAGAGACCTTTCGGTACACCGCATGAATGTGGCAAGCACCGAAAGGCCTCTGTTTTTTCTAACGGACCGGAGGGGTCTGTCTAAGGCATATGAAAACCGCGCGCCTCACGTCGAACTGGCATCGCAAACGTTACTTCTACAGTTAACTCAGTCCAGGCTGCCTCACGTCACACGAAAGGTTCTCCTTAGTGCTGCTGTATTCCTACCCTGACACGGTTCGAAGATTTCCGTTGCGTAAGACCCGGACGTCAACGCCACTTATAAAAGGCAGCTATGAAATGTTTCGTCCTCGGATCGGCATCACCCCTGCTATAGCGGATTGCAGGTGCAGGGAACCGCTGACTCCCCGGCTGCGCGGATAGAACGAGTATACCGAATCGCAGGAAAAAAGTCAATCTTTCTTGTGCTATGTTTTTCGATGGGCTATAATAAATCTGTATGCGAAATTCCAAATCGTAATTTGGGAGCGCAAAGAAGCAGTGAACTTTATGGACATAATATTGCAACACAGACGGAAAGGCGGGTCAGAGTATGAAAAGAATCGGTTTATTAACGAGCGGCGGTGACTGCCAGGCATTAAACGCAACGATGCGCGGAGTCGTAAAGGGGCTGTCCAACAATCTGGATGAGCTCGAGGTCTACGGCTTCATGAACGGATATAAGGGACTGATCTACGGAGATTACCGGATGCTTACCTCGAGTGATTTCTCGGGCATCCTTACGCGAGGCGGTACGATCCTCGGTACTTCCCGTCAGCCTTTCAAGCTGATGCGTACACCGGATGAAAACGGTCTGGACAAGGTAGAAGCCATGAAGCAGAATTATCACAAGCTTCGCCTGGACTGCCTGGTCATTCTCGGCGGCAACGGCACACAGAAGACGGCAAATCTGCTGCGTGAAGAGGGACTGAACGTCATCCATCTGCCGAAGACCATCGATAATGATATCTACGGCACCGATATGACCTTCGGCTTCTACAGCGCGGTCAATATCGCGTCCGAGGCGATCGACTGCATTCATACGACCGCTTCCTCTCATAACCGAGTGTTCATCGTTGAAGTTATGGGACACAAGGTCGGCTGGCTGACCCTGTATTCCGGAATCGCAAGCGGCGCGGATATCATCCTGATCCCGGAGATTCCCTACGATATCGAAAAGGTCATCGAGGCGATCAACCGTCGTAAGGCGCGCGGCAGCGGCTTCACGATCCTTGCGGTAGCGGAAGGCGCGATCCCGAAGGAATATGCGGCTCTGCCGAAGAAGGAACAGAAGAAGAAAATGGAGGAGATCGCAAAACACTATCCGTCCATCTCTTACAAGATCGCCGATGATATTCAGAAGGAGACCGGTATGGAGCTGCGCGTGACCGTCCCGGGTCACACACAGAGAGGCGGAAGTCCGTGTCCGTACGACCGTATCCTTTCCACGCGCATCGGATCGGAAGCGGCCGAACTCATTCTCAAGGAAGAGTACGGGTACATGGTCGCTCTCGTAAACGGCAAGATCAAGAAGGTACCGCTCGGTGAGGTTGCGGGTAAATTGAAAGGTGTTGATCCGGATTGTCAGGAGATTCAGGATGCAAAGCGCATCGGTATTTCCTTCGGCGACTGATCGGATCAGCCGCATGCTTTGATCTCGGGAAATTACGGAGAAGAGGCAGAACAGTCTGATAAGATAAGGAGCATTATTTCATGAGCTATACGGCTCTGTACCGTAAGTTCCGTCCGACGACATTTGAGGATGTCAAAGGACAGGATCATATTGTTACAACGTTAAAGAACCAGTTGAGGGCCGGAAGGATCGGGCACGCCTATCTCTTCTGCGGAACGCGCGGAACGGGAAAAACAACGGTGGCGAAGATCCTTGCCCGTGCCGTAAACTGCGAGCATCCGGTCGACGGAAGTCCGTGCAATGAATGTGATACCTGCAGGAATATCCTCGCCGGAACTTCTTCCAATGTGATCGAGATCGACGCGGCATCCAATAACGGTGTCGACAACATCCGTGAGATCCGGGAGGAAGTGACCTACCGGCCGACGCAGGGCCGCTACAAGGTCTATATTATCGATGAGGTCCACATGCTCTCCGCGGGCGCGTTCAACGCGCTTCTGAAGACGCTGGAAGAACCTCCGGAATATGTCATTTTTATCCTGGCAACGACCGAGGTCAATAAGATCCCGGTGACGATCCTGTCGCGCTGCCAGCGATATAATTTCCACCGCATCACGATCGATACGATCGCCGACCGCCTGAAGGAGCTTCTGGCCAAGGAAGGCGTGGAGGCCGAGGAGAAGGCCGTCCGCTATGTCGCGAAAGCGGCCGACGGATCGATGCGAGATGCGTTAAGTCTTCTGGATCAGTGCATTGCCTTTTATCTGGGGCAGACACTGACCTATGAGAAGGTCCTCGATGTGCTGGGAACCGTGGATACGGAAGTCTTCAGCAGTCTGCTTCGCCGCATCATCGACGGCGACGCGTCGGGGAGTATCCGGATCCTTGCGGATTGTGTCAAAAACGGCAAGGAGATGGGGCAGTTCGTCAATGACTTCACCTGGTATATGCGGAATCTGATGCTTGTGCAAAGTTCCGATGACCTTGAGGATGTGCTTGATGTTTCCGCCGAAAACCTAAAACAGCTCAAAGAAGAGAGCACAATGATTGACCGCGAGAGCTTAATCCGTTATATTAAGCTGATGTCGGACCTTTCCGGTCAGATCCGCTTTGCGGCGCAGAAGCAGATCCTGGTCGAGACGGCTCTGATCCGTCTCTGCCGGCCGCAGATGGACACCGATCTCTCGGGCGTTCTGGACAGGATCCGTGTGCTGGAGAAGAAGATAGAGGAAGGCATCGCGGTTCGGCCCGAGGCCTTCGGCAGCATGAACGCAGCGCCGGCTGCAGCACAGGCACAGGCGAATGCGGCAGAACCGCCGCGGGTGGCCGCACCGGAGGAACTGCAGGAGATCGCCGGACGTTGGAAACAGATCATCGACCGTGTCGGCGGACCTCTTCAGGGCGTCTTGATGCAGGCATGGAAGACACAGAAGGTTCCGCAGTACGACGGCAGAACGGGAAATCCCGTGATCTATGTAACACTCGACGGCGCGACGGAACGGGAATATGCCAATACAGAGGATTCGAAAGCACTGATCCTCGATACGATCCGTGAAGTTCTGCAGAAAAACATCTCGGTCGAATTCAAGGCGGTATCCACCGGACAGACGGACGTTCAGCTCAACGATATTCCGGTGCAGGAACTGATCGGTTCGAGAGTCGGCATGGATTTCGATACATTCGACGGGTCGGAGGAAGAATTTGACGATCCCGAGGAATTCGATGAGGATATCTGATTCAGAGATATGATACAGCGATATCGCTTGCAATGCTTTCCGATACGGAGATCATAATAAGGATATCCGAAAAGTAAGATTACAGGAGGAAACAAATGGCAAAACGTGGAGGCTTCCCGGGCGGTATGCCGGGAAATATGAATAATCTGCTCAAGCAGGCACAGCGCATGCAGCGTCAGATGGAAGAACAGCAGAAGGAAATGGAAGAGAAGGATTTCACTTCCGCTGCCGGCGGCGGCGCGATCGAAGTGACCGTAAACGGCAAGAAGGAACTGACCAAGGTCAAGATCGATCCGGAAGCCGTTGATCCGGAAGATGTAGAAATGCTGGAGGATCTGATCGTTGCTGCAGTCAATGAAGCAATGAAACAGGTCGATGAAGCACAGGCATCGATGATGGGCAAGATGACCGGCGGCATGGGAATGGGCGGCCTCAGCGGACTTCCGTTCTGATTCCGAATCGTTCGGCACAGGAGGAAGTTACATCGTGGAGTATTACAGCAGCCATATCAGCAAGCTGATCGAGGAACTCGGGAGACTTCCCGGAATCGGTCCGAAATCGGCACAGCGGCTGGCTTTTCATATTATCAATATGCCTGCCGATCAGGTCACACATCTGGCCGATTCGATCACCCAGGCAAAACAGAATGTGCGGTATTGTAAGATCTGCGGCACGATCACCGACAGAGAGGTCTGTCCGATCTGCGCGAATCCTGCGAGAAATCACCGGCAGATCATGGTCGTTGAACATTCGCAGGACCTTGCCGCCTATGAAAAAACACAGAAGTACGACGGCGTATACCACGTACTTCACGGCGCGATCTCTCCGATGCTCGGAATCGGACCGGAGGATATCCGGCTCAAGGAGCTGATCCAGAGATTGCAGGAGGATGTGGACGAGGTGATCATTGCGACCAACTCCAGTCTGGAAGGCGAGACAACAGCTATGTATATCAGCAAGCTGATCAAGCCGACGGGCATCCGCGTCACCAGAATCGCAAGCGGCGTTCCGGTCGGCGGCGATCTGGAATATATTGATGAGGTAACACTGCTGAGAGCCCTGGAAGGAAGGGTCGATCTGTAAGGATGACGTTTTTTTCCGTAGGCAGAGGGCATGTCGGCATTGCTGCATAGATTTTTTACTTATAGGGACACATTGAAGGAGGAAACCAGTAATAATGGAGATTTTAGAGCTTCAGAAAAAAGCAAATCAGATCCGGCAGGATATTGTCAGCTCTTTACATTCCGCAAAAGCCGGCCATCCGGGCGGCTCCCTTTCCGCTGCAGATATTTTTGCTTATCTGTACAATGAAGAGATGAACATTGACCCGAAGGATCCGAAGAAAGCAGACAGAGACCGATTCGTTCTTTCCAAAGGACATACCGCACCGGGACTTTACGCTGCACTCGCTGAGCGCGGATATTTCCCGAGAGAGGATCTTCTGACTCTTCGTCATACAGGAAGCTATCTGCAGGGACACCCGGATATGAAGCACATCCCGGGCGTTGATATGTCCAGCGGATCGCTCGGACAGGGCATTTCCGCAGCTGTCGGAATGGCACTTTCCGCGAAAATTTCCAATGAGAACTGGCGCACATATACGCTGCTCGGCGATGGAGAGATCCAGGAAGGTCAGGTCTGGGAGGCTGCCATGTTCGCGGGTTCTCATCATCTCGACAATCTCTGTGTGATCGTAGATAACAATAACCTGCAGATCGACGGATCCGTCGAGGAAGTCAACTCCCCGTATCCGATCGACAAGAAATTCGAGGCATTCAATTTCCATGTGATCAACGTCGCTGACGGAAATGACATGGAACAGCTTCGGGCCGCTTTCGAAGAGGCAAAGACCGTCAAAGGTATGCCGACGGCGATCATCTGCAAGACCGTAAAAGGAAAAGGCGTTTCCTATATGGAAAATCAGGTGGGCTGGCACGGCAAGGCACCGAATGACGCGGAGTATGAAATTGCTATGAAAGAACTGAAAGAGGAGGCCGAAAGCTTATGTCAGAAGTAAAGAAAATCGCAACCCGTGACAGTTACGGCAATGCGCTTGTAGAGCTCGGAAAAGAACACGAGGATATCATCGTTCTGGATGCGGATCTGGCAGCGGCTACCAAATCCGGCACATTCAAGAAAGCATTCCCGGACCGCTTCTTTGACTGCGGTATCGCGGAAGCCGACATGATCGGCATTGCCGCAGGACTCTCCACAACGGGAAAGGTTCCGTTTGCGTCGACCTTTGCCATGTTTGCCGCAGGCAGAGCTTATGAGCAGATCAGAAACTCTGTAGGTTATCCGCGTCTGAACGTTAAGATCTGTGCGTCTCATGCGGGCATCTCCGTCGGTGAAGACGGCGCGACGCATCAGTGTATCGAGGATCTCGCCCTGATGCGTGAGATCCCGGGCATGGTCGTTATCAATCCGGCCGATGATATTGAAGCGAAGGCTGCCGCAAAAGCTGCCTACGAACATCAGGGACCGGTCTATATGAGACTCGGCCGTCTGGCTGTTCCGGTCATCAATGACAGACCGGATTACAAATTTGAACTCGGCAAAGGCATCGTTCTTCGCGAGGGCACAGATGTTACGATCGTGGCTACGGGCCTGGAGGTCGGCTACGCGATCGAGGCATGTGATGAACTTGCCAAGGAAGGAATCAATGCGGAGCTGATCAACATTCATACCATCAAACCGCTCGACAGCGAACTGATCGCCGCTTCCGCGAAGAAGACCGGCAAAGTCATCACCGTGGAAGAGCATTCTGTACTGGGCGGCCTTGGAAGCGCTGTCTGCGAAGCACTCGCGGAGAAGCAGCCGGTTCCGGTCCTCCGTATCGGTGTTCAGGACACCTTCGGTGAGTCCGGCCCGGCACTCGAGCTGCTGCACAAATACAAACTCGATACAGAGGGTATTCTGGAGCAGATAAGAGCATGGCTCGGAAAGTAATTTCCGGTCGGTAATGCGGAGGATATCCGCAGCGATCTCCGTCAGAGAGATCGAAGAAATACACTAAGAAACACTCAAACAGAGAACAAATTCGGGGAGGCTGCTGCCGCTTGTCGGGCGGAGCCTCCCTTTCGGATAATTTATGAGCGAAGAAAAGAAAAATCCTTTTGAACTGAATAAAAATGCCGAAGAGATGCCGGAGGAAGAGGAGATCCTGAATGTGGCTGCTGAGGACGCGGATGCCGTAGACGATGGTGTCGAACCAGGCGAAGATTTGACTGCTGAGGAGGACACTTACGCCACGGAACCTGCTTTGATGGCGGATGATGAGTACGCCGAAGAGGACGACGCCGTTGAGGCAGACATCGATGATGCAGATGCAGATGGCGATGACGCGGAACCGGCTGCGACGGCGGATGATGAGTACGCCGAAGAGGACGACGCCGTTGAGGCAGACATCGATGACGCAGGTGCCGATGACACGGAACCGGCCGCGACCGCAGACGACGAGGACATCGGAGAGGATGCCGCGAATGCGGATACTGCCGATGCGGATACTGCCGATGTCAGCAAGATTCATCCATTCTCCGGCATGACCGAGCTTACGGACGACGATGACCTCGAGGATGACTTCGATGAAGATGATGATTTCGATGACGGCATTCACTTCAGCCTTCGTGATGTTCATCCGCTTCGGGCCATCCGAAACGGCCTTAAGTCTCTCGTAAAGGGGATCGGACATATCAGAAGCGCGATGTCGCCGCGGCTGGCAGCCTCCCTTGTGGCGGTCGCTGCGGTCGTGATCATTGCTTTTGCCGTCTATACGGTCAGCACAAGATGGAAGTATCATACGCTCAGGACTGTAGACAAGCAGACGCAGGAGGATACGGCTTCCTCCGATTATTGCAGTGTCAACGGCAATATCCTTCGTTACGGAACAGACGGAGCGACGCTGGAGAACAGCCGCGGTGAAGCAATCTGGACGATCGCCTATGCCATGGCATCGCCGCGTGTGGTATCGCGGGACGATATCGTGGCGATCTATGACTCCGCGGGTTCGGACATCGTGATCGCGGATAAGTCGGGGCAGATCGGAAACGCCTCGTCGAAGCTGCCGATCACCAAGGCGGATATTTCCGCAACCGGAACGGTGGCGGCGATCGAGGAGAACGACGCCAATGCCTGGATCGAATATTATTCCCCGGACGGCAGCACGATCGCGGAGATCCGGACATCGATCGACAACCCCGGCTATCCGATGGACATTTCCCTTTCCGACAATGGCGAGCTCCTCGCGGTATCCTACCTCGGCTTCACCGGCGGCCGGCAGAACGGCATCCTGCATATCTACAGCTTCGGTGCCGCAGGGCAGAACCAGATGGACAACCGTATCGGCGATTTCGAGACGGCGGGACGGATCATCCCCGAGGTCGAATATCTCGGGGGAAGTACCTTCGCGGCGATCGGTTCCGACGGCTTCGCGATCTATGAGGGAGATAAAATTCCCAAGGAGACAGCAGAGGTCCTTGTAGAGAAAAACATCGTCAGCGCGTTCCACGACGGGGACAAGATCGGTCTGATACTCGAAGGAGGAGCGAGCGAAGAAGAAAGTCACGCGTTTGAGATGCGTCTGTATGATGGAAACGGACGACAGACGGAGTCGGCGGATTTTGATTTTATCTATGACACGGTCGAGTATGCGGATGGGGAGATCAATCTGTATAACGGATCCGAACTCTGTGTGCTGAGTGAAGCGGGGATCGAGAAATTCAACGGTACTTACGATGAAAGCACGAGCGCGTTTTTTGCGATCGGTAGGCACCGCTTTGTGGCGGTCACCGATAACAGCATGAACATTCTGCAGCTCAAATAAGCGGCGAAATACCTTCAAATGCCCTGTTTATCAATATCTTGCGTTTTAAAAACGTTTATGATATACTCTCTTAATGGCTGTAAAAGGCCGGAAAATCAGATATTAAGCGCTTTTAAGGCGTGAATTTATGATCAGTATTTTTTATTTTATAGGAGGATTTGACAAGAATGAGCGTCAAAGTAGAAAATCTCGAAAACAATATGGCTAAGCTTACGATCGAAGTATCTGCTGAAGAATTCGAGAAAGCAATGCAGTCCGCATACCAGAAACAGAAAAAGAACATCAGCATCCCGGGATTCCGCAAAGGCAAAGTTCCGAGAGCAATGGTAGAAAAAATGTACGGCCCGGCTGTATTCTACGAAGATGCTGCAAATTCTCTGATCCCGTCCGCTTACGAAGAGGCTGCCAAGGAGAGCGAGCTTGAGATCGTATCCACACCGGAGATCGATGTAGAGCAGATCGAAAAAGGCAAATCCTTCATCTTCAACGCAACCGTTGCTACAAAACCGGAAGTAACCCTCGGCGATTACAAGGGAATCAACGTTCCGAAGACAGAAGTAGCAGTAACTGAGGAAGAGATCGAAGCTGAACTGAAATCCGAGCAGGAAAAGAACGGCCGTGAGATCACCGTTGAGGACGCAGGCGCTGAGATGGGCGATACCGTAACTCTTGATTACGCAGGCGCTATCGACGGCGTAGCATTCGACGGCGGTACAGCAAATGACCAGAACCTCAAACTCGGCTCCAACTCCTTCATCCCGGGCTTCGAAGATCAGCTCGTTGGCGTAAAGGCAGGCGAGTCCAGAGAAGTAAAGGTTACCTTCCCGGAGGATTACCATGCTGAGGATCTTAAGGGCAAAGAGGCAGTCTTCGTTTGCACCGTAAAGAAGATCACCCGCACAGAGCTTCCGGAGCTGAACGATGAGTTCGCGCAGGATGTATCCGAGTTCGATACCCTTGAGGAGTACAAAGCAGATCTCTCCAAGAAGATCACTGAGCGCAAAGAGAAACAGGCTGCACAGGCGAAGAAGGACAACGCCGTTTCCAGAGCAGCGCAGAACGCGACCATTGATATCCCGGCAGCTATGCTCAACACACGTGCCGACGAGATGGTAAATAACTTCGCAAGAAGACTTCAGGCACAGGGCATGTCCATGGAAATGTACATGAAGTACACCGGTGCCGACGCAAATGCTATGCGTGAGCAGGTAAAACCGCAGGCTGAGATCCAGATCCGCAATGAGCTCGTACTGGAGAAGATCGCCGAGGTTGAGAACCTCGAGGTTGCCGATGCCGATATCGATAAAGAGATCGAAGAGATGGCAAAGGCTTACAACATGGAAGCCGACAAGATGAAAGAGATCATCGGCGAAGAAGAGAGAAAAACAATCGCAAGAGACCTCAAAGTACAGAAAGCGATCGACTTTGTTGCCGAGAACGCTGTAGAGGTTGAGGAGAAAGAAGAGGATAAATAATGGCACTTGTTCCATATGTCATTGAGCAGACAGGCCACAGCGAGAGAAGCTACGATATCTACTCCCGTCTGCTGAAAGACCGGATCATTTTCCTTGGCGAAGAGGTATCCGACGTATCGGCAAACCTCATCGTCGCGCAGATGCTTTTCCTGGAATCGGAAGATCCGTCCAAGGATATTCATCTGTATATCAACAGCCCCGGCGGTTCCGTAACCGCAGGCATGGCGATCTATGACACGATGCAGTACATTAAGTGCGATGTTTCCACGATCTGCATCGGCATGGCAGCCAGCATGGGCGCCTTCCTTCTGGCAGGCGGCACAAAGGGCAAGAGACTGGCACTTCCGAACGCGGAGATCATGATCCACCAGCCGTCCGGCGGCGCACAGGGCAAGGCTACCGATATCGAGATCGTTGCGGAGCAGATCCTGAAGATCAAGAAAAAGATGAACGAGATCCTCGCTGCCAATACAGGTCAGCCGGTGGAAAAAGTTCAGCACGATACCGAACTTGATAACTATATGACAGCGCAGGAAGCCGAGGCTTACGGACTGATCGATAAAGTAATCACAAATCGCTGAGTTTATCTGAAAGGGTGTTTCAGAAACGCCGATGAGGCCGTTTTTGCAACGCCCTTTTGGTGCATTATAAAACGTGAAGGGAAATAGTAATTTATATGGCTAATAAGGGGAATGAATTTAAGATCAGATGTTCCTTCTGCGGCAAAACGGAGGATCAGGTTCGCAAGCTGATCGCCGGTCCGGGCGGCGCCTACATCTGCGATGAATGTGTCGGACTCTGCTCTGAGATTATCGATGAGGAGCTCAATGATACACCGGATATCACCGACGGCGACATCAATCTGATGAAGCCGGTAGAGATCAAGGAATTTCTGGATGAATATGTCATCGGTCAGGAAGAGGCGAAGAAGGTGCTCTCCGTGGCGGTTTACAACCACTACAAGAGGATCCTTTCCAATGACCGTTCCGATATCGAATTGCAGAAGAGCAACATACTCATGCTCGGACCGACCGGTTCGGGAAAAACGCTGCTCGCGCAGACTCTGGCGAAGCTTCTGAACGTACCGTTTGCCATCGCCGACGCGACCACACTGACCGAAGCGGGCTATGTCGGTGAGGATGTCGAGAACATTCTGCTGAAACTGATCCAGGCAGCCGATTTTGATATCGACCGTGCTGAGCACGGTATCATTTACATCGACGAGATCGATAAGATCACCAGAAAATCCGAGAATCCGTCCATCACAAGAGATGTTTCCGGCGAGGGCGTACAGCAGGCACTGCTCAAGATCGTCGAGGGCACCATTGCCAATGTTCCTCCGCAGGGCGGCAGAAAACATCCGCATCAGGAGTTTTTGCAGGTCGACACGAAGAATATCCTCTTCATCTGCGGCGGCGCGTTCGAGGGACTTGAGAAGATCATCGAGACCAGAAAGGATGCCAAAGGAATCGGCTTTGACTCCGATCTCGGCGTTCGCAGCAAGGAAGATATCGGCGCTGTTCTTCGTGAGATCATGCCGGAAGACCTTGTCAAATTCGGTCTCATCCCGGAGCTGGTCGGCCGTGTACCGATCGTTGTAACACTCGACGGACTGAACGAGGAGGCTCTTGTAAAGATCCTGAAGGAGCCGAAAAACTCTCTGGTAAAACAGTACACGAAGCTGCTTGAGCTGGACGGCGTAGATCTGAAGTTCGATGAGGACGCGCTGGCAGCCATGGCGAAGGAAGCGGTCACACGCAAGACCGGTGCCAGAGGCCTGCGTGCCATCATGGAGCGCACCATGATGGATGTCATGTATGAGACACCGTCCGACAATACGATCCATGAGTGCCGCATTACGGAAGGCTCCGTAAAGGGCACAGAGAAACCGGAGCTTGTCTACGGTGATCCGAAGCCCGTTCCGAGAAGAAATATGAAAGCAAAAAAGCCGAGAACCGAACCGGCTTGATTTTAGAAAGAGGTATCAATGAGCGAGACGGAATATATCCTTCCTACCGTGGCCCTTCGCGGCGTAACGATCCTGCCCGGCATGGTAAAGAACTTTGACATCAGCAGAGACAAATCGATCAGGGCCGTCGAAGAGGCGATGCTTCGCGATAAGAAATTGTTTCTTGTGGCACAGCGGGACGTTTCCGTACAGGAGCCGACGATGGATGACCTGTACAACGCGGGAACGATCGCGGTGATCAATCAGGTCGTCCGTCAGCCGAAAGGTATTTTCCGCGTTCTGGTCGAGGGCCTCGAGAGAGCGGAGCTCCTCGATTTCGAGGAGAGTGAGAGACTGCTTCGCAGTGTTGTCTCCGTGCAGGAGGAAGATCCGGAAGTCATCGAGCCGGAGCGACGTGAAGCCATGGTCGGGATCCTGAAGGAACTCTATTCCCGCTATGTGAACGGCAGCCGCAAGGTAAGCCGTGATATGCTGATCGAGATCATGGATATCTATGATCCGGCGGAACTGGTCCGCCAGATCAGCATCAATCTGCCGGTCGAGAACAGGAAGCTGCAGAGCCTTCTGAACGCACCGGATCTCCTCGAGCGTTATGAGGTCCTCACGGGGATCCTCGCCAACGAAACGGAGATCCTCCGCATCCGTGAGGAACTTCAGGAGCAGATCAAACAGCATATCGATAAAAACCAGCGCGATTACATACTTCGAGAACAGCTGAAGGTCATTCGCGAAGAACTGGGAGAAGATGACAAAGAAGGCGAGATACGTAAATTCCGCGAAGAGACGGAGAAGCTGAAGGCGCCGAAAAATGTCAAAGACAAACTCACCGAAGAGATCCGCCATCTGGAAAATGCTGCCGGCAATCCTGCCGAGGGCGGCGTCATCCGCGGCTATATCGAGACGCTGCTCGGCCTTCCCTGGGACAAGATGTCCCGCGACAACCGGGACCTGAAGAAGGCACGTGCCGTTCTTGAGGATGACCATTACGGTCTGGAAAAAGTCAAAGAAAGAATCCTGGAATACCTGGCTGTGCGCCTGGCAACGAGAAAGGGCGATGCCCCGATCCTCTGCCTGGTAGGCCCGCCCGGAACGGGAAAAACGTCGATCTCCAAGTCGATCGCCAAGGCACTGAACCGCAAATATATCCGGATCAGTCTGGGCGGCGTTCGTGACGAAGCGGAGATCAGGGGTCACAGAAGGACCTACGTCGGTGCCATGCCGGGACGGATCGCCGAAGGACTGCGCCACGCGAAGGTGAAAAATCCGCTGATGCTGCTCGATGAGATCGACAAAACATCCTCGGATTACAAGGGCGATATCGCGTCCGCTCTTCTGGAGGTACTCGATCCGGAGGAAAACAGCCATTTCGCCGATCATTATGTGGAGGAGCCGCTCGATCTGTCGGAGGTCCTCTTCATCGCGACGGCCAACGATGTGCAGGGCATTCCGCGTCCGCTTCTCGACCGTATGGAACTGATCGAGATCAGCAGTTATACGGAAAATGAAAAGGTCCACATCGCCGAAGAGCATCTGATCCCGAAGCAGATCAAAGCCAACGGCCTTTCGGAGAGGGAAGTTGCCATCAGCCGCGAAGCACTGCTTGCGATCATCGGCAGCTATACGAAGGAAGCCGGTGTACGTTCCCTGGAGCGCCAGATCGGCCATGTCTGCCGCAAATGCGCGCTTCGCATCCGCGAGAACGGCGAGAAGCAGGTAAGCGTTACGGAGAAGAATCTCGAAGATTTTCTCGGCAGAGGAAGATATACGGTCAATATGGCCAACCGGAAACCGGAGATCGGCATCGTGCGGGGACTTGCCTGGACGAGCGTCGGCGGCGATACACTGGAGATCGAAGTAAACATCATGCCGGGAAAGGGAGAATTTCTCCTTACCGGGCAGCTGGGCGATGTCATGAAGGAGTCCGCGCAGGCGGGCGTCAGCTACATCCGCTCCGTTGCAAAGCAGCTGGATGTTGCCGATGACTTCTTCACAAAGAACGATATTCATATCCATATTCCGGAAGGCGCCGTACCGAAGGATGGTCCGTCGGCGGGTATCACCATGGCAACGGCCATGATCTCCGCGATCACGGGCAAACCGGTGCGTTCGGATATCGCCATGACGGGCGAGATCACGCTGCGCGGCCGTGTACTGCCGATCGGCGGACTGAAGGAAAAACTTCTGGCTGCCGGAAAAGCTGGTATTACCGAGGTCCTTGTTCCGGAAAAAAACAGACCGGATGTAGAGGAACTGGACAAGGAGATCACGGGAGGCCTGAAGATCGTCTTCGTATCACAGATGGAGGACGTGCTGAAGGAAGCACTTGCGTAACCCGGGGATCCTGAATAAAGCACTCGCGTAAACCGGGGATCCTGAATAAAGCAAATACACAAATATCGGCGTGCGGATCCTGTCACGGGGCCGTCCGCCGGGTCTACGAAAGAAGAGGGAAACGATGATCATAAAACAAGCCGAACTCAGCCGTGTGTACGGTATCACAAGCCGCATGTCGGATTCGGGACAGCCGGAGATCGCCTTCGCGGGAAAATCCAACGTGGGAAAATCTTCACTGATCAATGGCCTTCTGAACCGGAAGGCATTGGCACGAACCAGTTCCCAGCCGGGAAAAACGCAGACCATCAATTTTTACCATATCAATGACGAATTCTATCTGGTCGATCTGCCGGGATACGGCTACACCAACGCGTCTCTCGAGATCCGCACCGCGTGGGGCAAGATGATCGAGAAATATCTGCGTACAACGACCAGACTGAAGATCGTTTTTCTGCTGATCGATATCCGTCACAAACCATCCGCGAACGACGTGCAGATGTACGACTGGATCATGGCACAGGGCTATGCGCCGGTGATCATCGCAACGAAGACCGATAAGATCAAGAGAAGCCAGCTGCAGAAGCAGCTCAAGCAGATCCGCGAGACGCTGGAGCCGGATAAAGAACAGGCAAAGCAGATCCGCATTCTGCCTTTCTCCGCGCTCACAAGAGCCGGACGTGACGAGATCTGGGAGATCGTGGAAGGCGCGCTGACGGGTGCGGACCTGACGGCGGAAGATGCGACCCCGGAAGATGAAACGGAATCCGTGGATGATGCCGAGTGAATGTCCGCTGGATGGTAGAGAGTGCAACGATAGATTTTAACGATTATTTACAGGAGGCGGCGAAATAAAAGATGGGAATCATTCATGCCGATAATGTAGATTACGATTATCAGGAATATAACGACGACGGCACGCCCGGTGAGGTAAGCCATGCCGTCAAGGATGTCACGCTGGATATCAGACCCGGCAAATTCATCGCGATCCTCGGGCACAACGGAAGCGGCAAATCAACGCTCGCGAAGCATATGAACGCGCTGCTTCTGCCGACTGACGGAACGATGTGGGTCGACAAGCTCGACACGAAGGATGATGACGAGACCTGGAACATCCGTCAGAAGGCCGGCATGGTCTTCCAGAACCCGGACAACCAGATCGTCGCATCGGTCGTCGAGGAGGATGTCGGCTTCGGACCGGAGAACATGGGCGTTCCGACCGATGAGATCTGGCGCCGCGTCGACGAAAGTCTGGAGAAGACGGGAATGATCGCGTATCGCAAGCATTCTCCGAACAAGCTCTCCGGCGGTCAGAAGCAGCGAGTGGCGATCGCCGGTGTCATGGCGATGAAGCCGAAATGCATTATTCTGGACGAACCGACGGCGATGCTCGACCCGAACGGCCGCAAGGAAGTTATCAAGGCTGTCAGTGATCTGAACAAAGCCGAGGGCGTAACGGTCGTTCTGATCACCCATTATATGGAAGAAGTCATCCGCGCGGATCACGTTTTTGTCATGGACGGCGGCGAGCTCGTCCTGCAGGGAAACCCGAGAGAGATCTTCTCGCAGGTGGAACGGCTCAAAGAGCTGCGCCTCGATGTGCCGCAGGTCACACTTCTGGCATATGAGCTGAAGAAGGCCGGTGTGCCTCTTCCGGACGGTATTCTTACAAGAGAAGAATTTGTCAACGAAATGTGCAGGATAAGGGCGGAAAAAAATGGCAATTAAACTCGATCATGTATTTTATACTTACAGCGAGGGCACGGCATACGAAATGCATGCTCTGAAGGATGTCTCCCTGGAGATCCCGGACGGACAGTTTCTCGGCATCATCGGCCACACGGGCAGCGGCAAATCGACGCTGATCCAGCATCTGAACGGCCTGATGCAGCCGACCAAAGGAACGGTCAGCTACAATGGGGAGGATATCTGGGCGGACAAATATGACAGAAGAAACCTTCGCTTTCATGTGGGACTCGTCTTCCAGTATCCGGAATATCAGCTCTTTGAAGAAGATGTTCTGAAGGATGTCTGCTTCGGACCGAAGAATATGGGACTTACCCCGGAGGAATGTGAGAAGAGAGCACGGGAAGCGCTCGAGCAGGTCGGTGTCCCGGAAGAGATCTTCCGGAAATCACCCTTTGATCTCTCCGGCGGACAGAAGCGCCGCGTGGCCATCGCGGGTATCCTGGCGATGAACCCGGACGTACTCATTCTCGATGAGCCGACGGCCGGCCTCGATCCGAAGGGCCGCGATGAGATCCTCGACCAGGTGAAATACCTGCACGACAAGAGGGGGATCACGGTCATCCTCGTGTCGCACAGCATGGAGGATGTAGCGAAGTATGTCGATCGCCTGATCGTTATGAACAAGGGCGAAAAGGCGTATGACGCGATTCCTTCCGAAGTTTTTTCACACTACAAGGAACTCGAGAAGATCGGACTTGCCGCGCCGCAGATGACCTACATCATGCACGATCTGAAGGAAAAGGGCTTTGATGTCGATGTTCACGCGGATACCGTGGAAGAAGCACGGGATTCGATCCTTCACGCACTGGGTACGCGCGGCTGAAAATGCGCATCGCCGGTCCGGGCGTAAGCTGCCGGCGAACAGATCAAATCAAGGACTCCGCAATAGGAGCGGGTCAGACAGGGAAAAACTATGTTACGAGATATTACGATCGGCCAGTACTATCCGGCAGACTCCGTTCTGCACAGACTGGACCCACGTGTAAAATTTGTCGGTACAATTGTATATATCATTTCACTGTTCGTTTTTCAAAACTGGGGCTATCTCCTCGGAACAGCGTTCCTGATTGCGATCATCGTTCTGTCGAAGGTACCTTTTTCGTTCATGATTAAGGGTCTGAAGACGATCGTCGCACTGCTTATCTTTACGATGGTGCTGAATGCCTTCCTGACGCCGGGCACGATTCTCTGGCAGTGGAAGTTCCTTCATGTCACCGAGGAGGGTCTGATCGTCGCGGCGAAGATGGGGATCCGCCTGGTCTATCTGATCCTGGGAGCTTCGATTCTGACGCTTACAACGACACCGAACAAGCTGACGGACGGCCTGGAGGCGCTCTTCAAACCTCTGAAAGCTTTGCATGTGCCGGTCCATGAGATCGCCATGATGATGTCGATCGCGCTTCGTTTCATCCCGATCCTGCTGGAGGAAACGGACAAGATCATGAAAGCTCAGATGGCGCGCGGCGCCGACTTCGAGAAAGGCGGTCTCATCGCGAAGATCAAGGCAATGGTTCCGCTCCTCGTTCCGCTTTTTGTATCCGCCTTCCGCAGAGCCAACGACCTGGCACTCGCGATGGAAGCCAGATGCTATCACGGCGGCGACAACCGTACCCAGATGAATCCGCTGAAGTATGAGAGAAGAGATCACATCGCGTACATCATTCTGGCTGTTTATCTGGCAGCTTCGATCATCGGCCGCGTGCTGTTCAAATGGTGATTCGTCATTCGTCAAAGAATTTCTACTATCGAGGTCCTATGAAAAAACTACTTGCCCAGATCGCCAAATTCGGCGTTGTCGGCGTTATCGCCTTCCTCATTGATTTCGCGATCTATACAACATTGAATATTATCTTCCGCAAAACGGGTTTTGCGGAGAGTTTTCCGAATTACTATCTGATCTCCGGCTTCTGCGGTTTCGTGATCTCGCTGATCGCCAACTACATTCTCAGTATGAAGTATGTCTTTGTGCGCCGCGACGATATGAGCCGCCGCAAAGAGTTCCTGATCTTTGTCGGGCTCAGCATTATCGGATTGATCATCAATGAGATCTGCCTCTATGTCTGCATGAATGTCATCTATGAGCACTGGGCATGGCTGAAGGGCTGGATGAGTGTCGGCTTTGCGGAGACCTTCTTCAAGCTGTTCGCGACGGGCGTGGTCATGGTATACAACTTCATTTCGCGAAAGATTTTCCTGGAGAAAAAAGAAGATAAATGAAGAGAGTGAAGCTGATCGTTGCCTACGACGGCACGAATTACAGCGGCTGGCAGATCCAGCCGAACGCATTGACCGTCCAGCAGGTTTTGAATGAAGCGCTGGAGGATCTTCTGAAGGAGAAGGTCACAACGATCGGTGCGAGCCGGACCGATACGGGCGTGCACGCGCGATGCAATGTAGTTGTCTTCGACACGGAGGCGAGAATGCCGGGCAACAAGTTCTCCTACGCGCTGAACACAAGGCTGCCGGAGGATATCCGGATTCAGAGCTCCGAAGAAGTGCCGCCGGAATTTCATCCGCGCTTTACCGAGACGGTAAAAACGTACGAATACAAGATCCTGAATCGGCGTTTTCCCGATCCGACAAGGCGTCTCTACAGCCTGTTCTGCTATTACAGGCTGGATACGGAGGCGATGCGAAAAGCCGCGGAATATCTGGTCGGTGAGCATGACTTCCGAAGCTTCCAGGCATCGGGCGATATCGACCCGAACCGAAGCACGGTGCGCACGATCTACAGCGCCGACCTGACGGTGGAAGACGAGATGATCACGTTCCGGATCACCGGCAGCGGCTTCCTGTACCACATGGTGCGGATCATCGCCGGGACACTTCTGGAGATCGGGCGAGGCGTGCTGCCGCCCGAAGTGATGAAAGACATCATCGAAGCGAAGGATCGCTCCAAGGCAGGACCGACGGCACCGCCGCAGGGACTGACGCTGATGGAGATCCGCTATCCCGAGTGGGAGAAGGACATAGATTAAGAGATAAGAGATAAGAGAATAACGAGAATTCGAAGAATTTTGATAGAAATGTGTGAGCTGCGGCAAACCGATCGGATCGGTTTGCCGCAGCTCTTTTGTCGTACGGCTTTAGCCTGTTGAGCGATTGAAGTTTTTCGCTGATCCGAAAAACGTAAAGAGCGAAACAAAAACCCACCTGCTATGCGGGTGGGAGTCAAATATGCGGCTGTAAGCGCATACCTCAAGTAATGGGTAATAGATACACCCGCATGTGCTCAAAAACAATTGATGGCACAGGTTGACGTAATACTTGTGCGCTGCTTTTCGATATGCTATTATTAAGTCAGAGACAGCAATCCATATCTGATTTTCTTTTCATCACATCTATTTTTCTAATATCAAATCCGGAATCCTGCCTCATTATCCATTTTTACAGAACGCAGGAACCCCGGTAAATTAGTAGATGCTTGGAAAATACCGAGATAATGCCGGATGGAATTCCTGCCTACAAAGGAGGAATTGCCTATGGCAAGACGAAAAGGAACCGGTGACAACACGGTTTTTGATGACGTTTACCGAACTATGGTTCAGAAAATGCCAACCCTGCTGCCGCCCCTGATCAATGAAGTTTTTGGAACGAACTATCCGGAAAACGCGGAAATTATCCAGCGCCGGAATGAATTCTTGGAGCAAAAAGGAAAAATCATTACGGACTCCGTTTTTCAGATCGAGGGATCGACGTACCATGTGGAATGCCAGAGCACACCGGATGGAACGATGGTCATCCGCATGCTGGAGTATGATTTTGCGATAGCTTTGGATGACGTCATTCTGCACGGAAACGGGTCGATCGATATGCGGCTGCCGTATTCGACCGTCCTCTACCTGCGGCACAATGCGGAGACGCCAGCTTTTCTTCAAATGAACCTGATCGATCAGGATGAAGATGAGTTGACATATCGTGTGCCGATCATCAAAGTGCAGGATTTTACAAAGGATGCCATCTTCGAGAAGCACTTACTGATTTTGCTTCCTTTTTACATTCTGCGTTACGAGAAATGCCTGAATGAGTTTGAAGGAAATGACAGGAAGCTTCAGCAATTGTTGGCGGAATACGAAGATATTCGAAAGAGGCTGGAAGCGGAACTGATCGACAAAGAGAAGTCGGTCTTGTACATGGACTTGATTTCCAATATCAAGAGAATAGCCGATTATCTGACAAAGAAACAACCGAGAACGAGAAGGGAGCTGAAGAAAGTTATGGGTGGAGAAATCTTAGAATTGGAATCCGAAAGGTTAGAGAGGATAGGACACCGGAAGGGCCTAAAGGAAGGCTTGGAACAAGGGATAAAGAGAGGTCTGCAGGAGGGCGAACAGAATGGACTGAGAAAAGGCCTGCAGGAAGGTGAGCAGAACGGACTGAGAAAAGGCCTGCAGGAAGGTGAGCAGAACAAAGCCACCGAAACCATCCGTAAGATGATCGACCGTGGATATTCCGATGAGCAGATTCTGGACCTGTTTTCCAAAGAAGAGCTGGCTGCAGCCAGGGAAAAAATAACGGAGTAAATAAGAAAATACCACTTCAAGATACAAACAAGATACAGCAAGAGCGCCGGCAGAAATGTCGGCGCTCTTCGCTGTCTAATCGCTCAAAACCTTACATCAGTGCTGTATCGGTAAGCGAGTTATCCGGGTTCACGTATCTGCATCAATGTTTCTTTCGCAGGCTTTCTACGTCGTAGAGGTTTGCGAAGTCGGCCAGAATCTCGTCATCGATATCATCCTCAGAGTCGGATACGCTCTCCGGCTGATGATACGGGTGGCTGCTGTGCTTCGGCTCTGCAAATTTGTTTTCATCATAGCGGCTGTGGCCAGCGGCAGTCCGTGTCCTGCGGCGCGCTGCCGGACGCTCGTCTTCGTATTCGAAGTCCTCATCGTCCTCGGGAATGCTGCCGCGGTTTGACTGCAGGGCAGCGGTAATCGTACCGGCGATGGTCCCGAGCGTTTCGAAAATCGTTCCGAGAAACGTTTCGAGAACAGCGGAGGATCCGTTCCTTTGCGCGTGATGATGCCGCCTGCGAGAGGGTTCGCTTTCTTCCGCGAGGATCTCATCAGCGGTGGAGAGCTCGTCTCTGGTCAGGCCGGTATCTGCATAGTTACGGAGAAGTTCTTCCTCTTCGCGGGATCGGCTGCTGCGCGCCGAAGCTCCGCCTGTTCTGCGGGATCCGATCGAGTAGCGTGAGCCTTTTTCCTGAAGATCGGCTTCGACGTCAGCCGCATATTGGGCAAACAGTGCTTCTTCCTCGGGATTTGGTGCTTCCTGTTCGCGTCTCCGTCTTCTTTCATCACGGCGACGCGCGCGCTCCAGGCGTACGGCACGGATACGCATATAGAGGGCGCCAAAGCCGCCTGCGATCGCCAGGAGGGCAATGATCAGAGGAAGAACGGCAAGAGGACTTTTCTTCGAAGTCTTTTCTGTATCCGCGGCAGCAGCGGACGGAGCTTCGTCAAGGCCTGCCTCGCCCGACGTCGAAAGGACATTTTCGGCGGAAGCTGAGGTCACGTCATTACCCGCATTGGTTACGGTGTCATTTTCATCAACGATAACGGTCTTGTAATTGACATCGATCGTGTGATCGCCCTGAATGTTCTCGAAGGTATACGAGGTGGCATTGGCGGTCGCATCGATCTCTTTTCCGTCGACGGTGATCGAGCGAAGCTCTGCATTTTCGTTCGGCGAATATTCTACGGTGTAGCTGTCACCGCGGTTGAGCGGTCCCGAGGTCTCGGTGATCGTTCCGTCATGTGCCGTCGTGGTCACGGTAAAAACGGACGGCACCGTCGTTGTCAGAAAGTGGACGGAATTTTTCGCTCCGCTTGAGTCGCCGGCCGTAACGGGAACGAGAAAAACGCCGGGCTCAAGCTCGCAGAGATCCTCCGGTTCCGTAACGCCGTAATCGGCCGGATAGTTGATGAGATTCTGCGAGATCACCGTTTTTCGCGTAATGGAATAGATATTCAGATAATCACCGATCCCCATGTTGTAAGTCAGCGGCAGGAGCAGGGCATAATCGCCGGTGACGGCGAAATCCTGATAGTTTGTGCCCGGTGCCGTATTGACGGAACCGTAATTCTCGAGCTGCTTGAAATTGGAATCGAAGAGCAGCATGCAGTAATTTGTCGTACCGTTCGTGAGGATCAGATACTGATCGGTATCGGGCAGATATTGAATGCCCAGTACGTTGAACCCGTCGGTGATCTTGATGCGGCCCGTCATCTCCAGTGTCTCCGGGTCCATCACGAGGACACAGCCGGTGTTCTCCGAATTGAGAGCGGTATAAGGCGCAACGTAGATCTGATTTGTCTTCGGATTGTATGTCATGCCGTTGCCGTGTTCCCAGTCAGTATCACTCACGCGCTTTGCCAGAGAGTACTGCTGCACGGGATTGCCCGCGGCGTCGGTACTGTTCCGGTAATAGGCGGAGACGGTGTCCGGCTTGGTCGGATCATCGGCCGCATTTTCTATCGTTATGATATATTGATCGGTCAGGCAGATCGACTGGATTACGCCGGTCGGATTCTGCAAAGTATCGGAAAAAAGCTCTGTCCATGTAAGATTGGAAAAAGCGTCGTCTCCGGTAACGGCAGCGGATGCCGGGACCTGAGATATTCCGAGCAGCAAAGTGCCGGCCGCAGTCAGAGCTGCTGCCTTTTTTTTATAACCCCGTAGTGAATTCATGAAATCTCCCCGATTAATCTCCCGAATATTCTCACTAATTATACAGTCAGAAATTGTAGAATACAAACAAATATTGAGCCATTTTTAGATATTGTATCGCGCTGAAGCGGAAAAGAAGTGTATTTGAAATATTGATATGGTATAATTATTTATTATTACGCAAGCGGCTGGATGAAGTTTTTGCCGTTTACGGATCATAAAAATGTAAAGGGGAAAAAGTATGAAGAGAAGACAGGCAGTGCTCGCCAGAATTCTGGCTGCTGCGCTTGTGCTTTCTACGGCGGTGACTACATCCGGCGTGCAGGTGTACGCGGATGAGCTTGCGGGGAAGGATGTCGTAGAACAGGCAGCAGGAGAAGAGGGAGAAGAACCCGCCGAAGGTGTTGCAAACCAGACGACCCTTCCGGAGAACGGAGATATTCCCGTAGTAGTTTTGCCGGATGGAGACGCGACGGCGGGCGACGCAGCGGCAGATGCAGCGGTAACGGCACCTGCACCGTTGAAGGCACCGGCAAAGGCGCCGGCAGCGCCTGCGGCGGACAACACACCGGCAGGGGATACAACAGATACGACAGCAGATCCTGACAAGGATGCGGAAGCAGAAGAGAAAGAAAGTCATACCACCGTCTACAAGGGCGTCGATTACGCGGCTGTCTATGATTATGACTATTACAAGGCCAACAATCCGGACGTCGTAGCGGCGACCGGCGGCGACGATGCGAAGATGCTGGAGCATTTTGTAGAATGCGGCATGAAGGAAGGCCGTCAGGGAAGCGAAAACTTTGACGTTTTTTCCTACAAGAATGCTTACGGTGATCTTCGTCAGGCTTTCGGCAAAAACCTTGCTTCCTATTACAAGCACTACATCAACAACGGACAGAAGGAAGGCCGTGATCAGACGACCGGTGTGACCGAGCTGCAGAATCCGGTCACCAAACTGAACGGCATCGATTACAGCGCGGTTTACGATTACAATTACTACGTAAACAAGTATCCGGATATTGCGAAGGCATATCCGAATGACGACGTGGCTGTGCTGAAGCATTTCGTTGCCTGCGGTATGAAAGAGCGCCGGTCCGGTAATGAGACATTCGATGTCAGATCTTACCGGAACGAGTACGCGGATCTTCGTCAGGCCTTCGGAAAAAACTGGCCGGCTTATTACAAGCATTACATCACGAACGGACAGAAGGAAGGCCGTATCACAAGCGGTGTGGATGAACTGCAGAATCCGGTTCACGTATACAACGGAAAAGATGTCTCCGCCGTTTATGACTATGATTATTACACCGCGCACAACCCGGATGTTGTCAAAGCCTACGGGGATGATGATGTGGCGATCCTCAAGCACTTCATGCTCTGCGGCATGAAGGAGCAGAGACAGGGCAACGCGGATTTCGAGCCGAAATCCTACCGCTACGCGAATCCGGATCTGCGAGTTGCGTTTGTCACAAATTATCCGGCATATTATCAGCACTACATCGATTACGGCAAGAAGGAAGGCCGCGTAGCGACCGGCGTAACCGAGCTTCAGAATCCTGTCACCAAGCTGAACGGCGTGGATTACAGTGCTGTTTATGATTACGATTATTACACAAGCAAGTACCCGGATATGAAGGCCGTGTATAAGGACAATGATGTCGCGATCCTCAATCATTTCATCACCAGCGGTATGAAAGAGCAGAGACAGGGCATCGCAAGCTTCGACGAGGTCTCCTATCGTCATCAGTGGCAGGATCTGCGAAGAGCCTTTGGAAGCGATTATCCGAAATACTATGAGCATTACATGAAGAGCGGCAAGAAAGAGGGACGGAAGGCGACCGGCGTTCCGACGCTGCAGAATCCGATCACGGATTACAAGGGAACGGACCTTTCCGCGATCTTCGATTACTATTATTACAGAGATCACAACCCGGACGTGGTGAAGAAACTCGGCGATAATGACACCGCGCTGATCCAGCACTTCGTCGTGCACGGTCTGGTCGAAGGCCGCAAGGGCAAAGCTACCTATGACAAAAACGTATACGCGCAGATGAAAGAGAAGTTCCATCCGTCCGATCCGTTTATCGCGAAAGCACAGGGCTACAGCAGTGCGACAAGCTGGCTGATGCTCGTTGACCTGAGCCGCAGGAGAGTCGGAATCTTCCACGGTTCACAGGGCAACTGGACAATGGTGAAGAACTTCATCTGCAGTATCGGCGCACCGGGCACACCGACGATCACCGGCATCTACACGGTCGGCATCAAGGAACTCTACTTCGGCAACGCGTATTACAGATGTTGGTACGCGACACAGATCCTCGGCGATTACCTGTTCCACTCGGTAACATATTATCCGGCAAGCGGTCCGTACGTGATCCAGGAAGGCGCGATGGGCGTCGCGATTTCCCACGGCTGCGTACGTCTCCAGCTTGAAAACGCGAAGTGGATCTACGACAACATTCCGTCCGGCACGAAAATCAGTATTTATTAAGATTTTCCCCGCAAATCATCTTGACATTCTGCAAGGGGTATACTAAACTAGTCAAGTGTGACTGGGTGAGTGCGCTCTTTTGTATATCCCAAATGCAGAATACCGCAGGAACCTCGGGCATACGACAATCACGCATTCGAGCCTAAATCCCTGGTGAGAATGAAGTTCGTACCGATGCCATCCGGACAGTGGCGGACAGTACAAGGTGATTCGGATCGATGATCCGATGCAATTTATTACAAGCAGGAGGTAATAACCATGAACACATATATGGCTAATCCGGACAAGTTAGAGAAAAAATGGTATGTAGTTGATGCATCCGGAATGGTTCTCGGACGTCTCGCTTCTGAGATCGCTAAAGTTCTGAGAGGAAAAAACAAACCGGAGTACACACCGTTCGTAGATACCGGAGATTACGTAGTTGTAATCAACGCAGAGAAAATCAAAGTAACTGGTAAGAAACTGAATCAGAAGATCTACTACAGACATTCTGATTACATCGGAAGCCTCAAAGAGACTACCCTTAAAGAAATGCTGGAGAAACATCCGGAGAGAGTCATCGAGTTTGCTGTTAAGGGCATGCTCCCGAAGGGACCTCTTGGAAGAGAAATGATCACTAAGCTTCACGTGTACGCCGGCGCTGAGCATCCGCACGCAGCTCAGAAACCGGAAGTACTCACATTCTAAGGGAGGTAGAGAACATTGGCTAACGCAAAGTTTTATGGTACCGGAAGAAGAAAAAAATCTATCGCGAGAGTTTACCTTGTACCGGGTACAGGCAAAATCACTATCAATAAAAGAGACATCGACAACTACTTCGGTCTTGAGACACTGAAGACCATCGTTCGTCAGCCGCTCGTAGCTACTGACAACGTAGATAAGTTCGATGTTCTGGTTAATGTTAACGGCGGCGGCTTCACCGGCCAGGCTGGTGCGATCCGTCACGGCATTTCCCGTGCACTCCTTCAGGCAGATGCAGAGTTCAGACCGGTTCTGAAACAGGCTGGTTTCCTGACTCGTGATCCGAGAATGAAAGAGCGTAAGAAGTACGGCTTGAAGGCCGCGCGCAGAGCGCCTCAGTTCTCGAAGCGTTAATCAGACCCAACAAGAGTCGAAAAACCCCGGAAATACGCCATTTCCGGGGTCTTTTCATGCCCGTGAATCTTTGATGGCTTTTGATGGCGAATCATGGATTTTATCGGGAATTTAGTAGTTAATGCTGAGACAATAGTTAATGAATGAGACAAAAAAATGAAAATGAGCGAGAGCAAGAAGTATCCTTGTGCTCATTTCTGGCTCCGATCCTGTCTCCTCAAATAATTGTCTCAAGCCACTAAAATGACCCCATATTACGGAAAAGGAACGTTTGACGGATTCTGACGGAATCCGACATTTCTGATCCGGCTTTATCCGCGTTTAGGCGCTCAGCAGAAAGTTCTTCCTGCCGGGCGTCTTTGTCTTCCCAGAAGAAAAGCCTCCATACATAGCCCGGTTGCTGTACGAAACGGTAACCGGGCTTTTTTCATTTCTGCAGGCTCTGCAGAACCATCATGAAAAAGGAGGATTATTCGATGGAAAAAGAAACAATCGTAATTGACGGCGTGCGTTACTACGCTGACCGTCCAAAAAGCTGCAGAGGCTGTTTCTTCTGGAAGAACCGAAAAGCAGGGTGCTCTCTCAAAAAGGAGAACTGCTACTACTTGGCCGAGTCTCCGAAAAAGAAATCGCCCTGTGACGGCTGCTGCTACGGCCCCTGCGTCAGCTTCTGCATGAAGAAATGCATGAACGAAGTCTTTAATACGAAGATGGAGGTACCGGTCAATGCGTGAGAATGGAGGATTGAACTTCTACAGAAACCTCATGAAGCACGAGGTGACAGTGGACCGGAACAAGACGGCTCCCAAGTGTAGGAACTGCTGCTATTTCCATCCGGACTTCAAGTACCGCAGATGCCTGTTTGCCACATGTCCTTATGGGAAGACGGACAATGAGGTGTTCCGGCAGAAGCCCCTTCCCCGGGACAAGTTTTTAGGTCGGGAGGTGGTGAGATGAGTGCATGGCTATGAGTTTTTCCATGGTGGTGCCGGGAAGCATTTCAACTTCTTTCAGCTTCCTGAGGATCTTGTGTTCAATGACTGCTTTAAGGAGCTGTCAACCGATGCGAAGGTTCTCTATGCTTTTACTAAGACCGCTACGAAAGAGATAACCAGCACGAAAAGAAAAATGGAAACGGCACGGACAAACTGCTGGCGTTTATTTCTTTCCCCTTTTTTGCCTTCTGAGAAGCCTTTTGCATCCATTATCTTCTTTGACTTCTCGATGGGAGTGTCAGACATATTCATAATGGCGTCACCTCCCGAATCGTACAACGCTCCAATAATATGCATGATAGCAAAGGAAACTAAAGAAAAACCTGTGGAGAATCTTAAAGATTCTGAACATGTACAGGTGAAGCATATTGGTTCTGCCTTTTTGAAAAGGCAAGCATCTTATCGCTGAGAACTGATAAAACCAGTCGGAGACGATAATCCACTAACGCATAAAATGAAAGAGGAAGCCAGAGCAGGAAAACGGAAAAAGATCCGGTCAACTGCTATGGCTTTTCTGGTTTTTATTAGTGAGACATCTGGTATCAGAAGCGTTTTACAAAAACGCGAAGCTCACACGAAGTGTGATTCAAAGGGTTTGGGAATTCCCAACATGCAAGCGTCTGGACGAAAATAGCGTTCCAGACCCTGCTTGCCAAGTAGTGAAGAGGGTAAAAATCGTCATTAAGCATGGCCAGATTCTTCATTCTTGGGAACAGCGTAAGCTTAAAGAGATCGCTGATAAAGTGACAGAAAAGAACACAGATTTGGCGGTTCAAGAGACTTTTACAAACTCCGCCGAGTTCGGAATCATCAGTCAAAGAGATTTCTTTGACCATGATATTTCTAACGTTGAAAATATCGGGGGCTATTATGTTGTTCGTGAAGAGGATTTTGTTTACAATCCCCGCATCTCTACAACCGCTCCTGTAGGACCCGTAAATCGCAATAAACTCGGCAGAAATGGCGTAATGTCGCCACTTTACACGGTTTTTAGAACTCACGATGTAGACACCACCTATCTCGAATGGTTCTTTAAAAGCAACTACTGGCATTCCTTCATGTATTTCAATGGGGATTCTGGAGCAAGGTCAGATCGATTTTCCATAAAGGATGCCGTTTTCTTTGAGATGCCGATTCCACTCCCGAGCCCGGAAGAACAACATAGAATCGGAATATTGCTTGACGGCATTGACGACCTTATCACCCTTCATCAGCGTGAGCAAGCTGTGTGAGTGATAAGGTTGTCTTTAACTCAGACTTGATAACGACCTCATTACCAAGTCCACATCCTGATTTTCTAATTCGTGGATGATATGCAAATATGTCTTTTGCGTAGTTGTCATACTTGCATGGCCAAGCCTTCTTGCAACACTTCCAATGGAAACGCCTGCGAAAAGAAGAAGAGAAGCGTGCGTATGACGTAATCCGTGAACGGAAATTACCGGGATCTTTGCTTTTTTGCAATGCCTCTCCAAAATGTCATTCACCGTTGAATTATAAACCTTCTCCTTTGAAATGAAGATTGGTTTATCGTCGGGCTTGCCTTTAAGCAGTTCCGAGAATTGCACAACGGTCTGCCAATCAATTTGTATTTTTCGAACAGACGATTTGTTCTTTGTCGGCAGAAAGCCCCCCTCTCCTTTATAATCCCATGTCTTGCTTATTGAAAGAGATTGATGGGAAAAATCGAAGTCCTTGGGCGTTAATGCAAGAGCTTCTGAGAACCGCATCCCGGTTTTAGCGACCAACAAGATAAACCAATCCCAGTTTACATCTCTTCCGAGATCTAAGCCAATCAACAAAGTGTGAAGCTCAAACTGGTTTAGATATTTGATTTTCTTTTGGGTAGGGGGCTTTCCCTTTATGATTACCTTCCTTGTGGGATCTCTGTCAATGAGACCTTCGTCTACGGCATCAAGGATGGCTCCTTTCAATTGATGATGAAAGTCCATCGTTGTTTGACGCTCATGGCTTTTTGCATAATCGTTTAATAACTTCTGATATGTGATCCTCGTCATATCACATACCTGCAAATCCGGGATCAGCTTGATCAACCAAGCTTGTGTCATCAGGTACTTGTCCAAAGTGACCTTTCTGATCGCACCCTCCTTATAAACGTGAACCCACTGAGCATAATAGTCACAGAATAAATCTGTGCTTTTTGCCTGATCTAACATCATGTACCTCCAGATTTATAAATATTTGCTCACGCTGATGAAGAGTGATAAGGTTGTCCAAGCTATTAAGATATGATGCTATCTTGTCCTGCTCGGGTTTACTTGGCACCATTATTTCAAACTGAGAATACTCTTGTGCATTGACACCCGGTTGTCCTGAACGCATTGAAGTTATTTTAATAAACTTCTCATACTGTCTCGTAAGTGTATTCTGAAAAACAAATTCAGGATTATATTCTGGCTTTATTCTTGCTCGAATTAGGAACCCGGCATAGTAAACCAAGCCATCAGAAGTCTTGTAAATATAGCTTTTCCCAACACTTGCACCTGTCCTAGCAAATAGAATATCTCCCTCAGATAATCTGTAACACTCTGCGTTCGATAGGTCTGTATCAGGCGATGTTATACTATCTTGAGTGAACTCTCTACTCTCATCATCTATGTCCGTAATACGAATATACTTATTTAAGCCGTCGTATTCCTTTGCCGCAGCATTGAGTCCATACTCAAAAGAAAATGACATCTCTCCTAACTTACGCTGTTCCCAAGAAAAAGGCAGACAAGAACAATTCCGCATGCTGTTTTTTCTTTGTCGCTGATGAAGGGTGATAAGGTTGTCGATTCTACTTAGAACAGCGCAGATTTTGCTCTGTTCTGCTAATGACGGATACCGGATTTCCACTTTCACGAAATCGTTAGTGTTAAGATTCTGCCTTCCGCCCTGAGTAGTAACAGCTTGAACCGCGCTCATTCCAATTTCAGAATTGAGATACTGTGCCAAGAAAGCTCCTTCTAAAACGGCATCATCCGTCGTAGTGATCAAAGTCGTAAAAGTTAAGCAATTATCGTACTTTTCGGGCACAACACAAGATATTCCGATATAGCCAGTGTGGACTGTCAGCACGTCTCCGGCATGAATCTGTTTTGAAACCTGGCTTTCAGCATAAGGCCTATCAAGGAACAAAATGTCCGTATCATCCAGATAGTTCTCTTTGATATTCAGATTGCGAAGGATCGGAACACCTTCCTCACGGTAATATGGAGTAACCGAAGTTGCCAGCCCAACAATGACTCTTTTTGATACTTCGCCAACCTTACGCTGTTCCCAAGAATAGCAAGAGAGCCAAGGAATTCCCTGGCTCTCCAAATACTTACGCTGTAAAAGAGTTCGCTTACTCTGGCATTTCGATATCATAGCCGCCCTTCAGGATAAAGTCACGGAGAAGATTATCCACTCTGATGTTTACCTTAGGTATCGGAAGTTTCAAACCTGTGATTGCCTCGAAGTATGCCTTGGCGCGTGCTTTATCCACCGTTGCCTTTAGCGCATCAAAACGCCCAAATTCATTGATGTTGTCTTCAGTGACATGCTGGGCCATAAGATTTCTAAGCATCATCTCGTTAAGCCCCAAAGCATATGCGGCAAGTCTGTGGATCTGATCATCTTTGGCTCGTGAAACATACTCTATGACATATTCCTTAAAAGTTTTCCCTGGCGTCACTACAACATCGCCACTCTGGATGTCATGCAAGAAGATGTTTGCAAACTTCTGTTCCTCCTGGGAGAGGGTTGCAAAAGTCTTGTGAAGCTCATCCTCAGCCTTCTGCAGTTCTTCTGCGCCGGTTCCATGGGTATGGAGCAACTTCAAATACTTTTCAAAGCGTGAGTTCATATAGTCAGAGTCAATCTTGTCCGTGTCAATCGTTGTGATATATCCTTCGATATCGTATGGGACGTCTTCACCTCCGGGGCCAGGGCCGGGCCCGAATAATTCTTTATAACGTTTGACAAGGATCAGGTAGGTGGTCTCGTTAAGCGCCATTGTAATTTCCTGGACTTCGCCCGTGCCTTCATCCACGATAGAATAATCAAGTTTCTTCCACGTGAACCCCTGGACTTTTGCAGCCTCTAAATAATCATTAAACTGTCTGAACAGATCAGCAAACTTTTTACGTTCAGCGATTTCTGGCGGGATTCTTTCAAAGTTCATGACTCCGGCCTGCTCAAAGACATCTTTTATCTGCGAAAACAGGAAGTTCATGTTTGAAAGATTCTTATATAACCGTTGAGCAAACAGGCCAAATGGTCTATCCCCAGAATACAGTTTAACAGCGGCTTCAATGTACCTCTCCATTGTATGGGGCTTCCTATAATACTTTATAGTCCCAAAAGGCTTGTCAGGACCAAACAGCCTGTTAGTGCGAGAGAATGCCTGAATGATATTCTCATAGCGGAGAATTTTATCCAGGTAAAGCGTGTTTATCCACTTTGAATCAAAGCCAGTAAGCATCTGGTCTACGACGATCAAGAGATCAATTTCTTTTTCCGGCTCACGTTCTATCCTTTCGTATGGTTTCTTATGTGCAAGCCGTGCAGCTATATCCTTCTTCATCTTAGCAAAAGAAGCAGCAGTAAAATCTTGACCGTATCTTTGATTGTAGTCAGATATGAGTTCTAACAGCCCATCCTCTTTAATCTTCGCCCCGCCATTATTATCAATGCTTGGATCAAATAGTGCCGTGACCTTTAGATCCGGAGCGGCCTTTTTGAAGCGATGATAGTACTCTAACGCTTCCGGTATACTGCTGGTTGCGAAGATGGCGTGGAACTTGCTGCCCTGTGAGAGAATGATCCAGTTATCAATAATGTCTTTTACCACCATGGACTGGTGCTCATCAGTGCGGTACTGAACCATTGGCAGATAGTCTTCGATGCCCTTGATATAACTGCCATCTCCAGCATAGTATCCAGCCATCGGAACATTTTGCATATATTCCAGGAACACTTTCTTTTTAGCCGGATCGGACATTGCTTCCTGAACGGTGTCTGCTTTAGCTTTCTCCAGGGCCACAACTTGACGGACGTCCTGATCCTTGTAAGTCAAAACTTTATAAGGATCAAACCCAAGAACGTTTTTATCCCGAATGCCATCGGCAATGCTATACCTGTGAAGCTCATTCCCAAACACCGTAGATGTCGTATTCATCTTTTTCTGGTTCTCTTCTTGGATTGGTGTTCCTGTAAAACCAAAGAAGATTGCTTTCGGGAATGTTTGTTTTATCGTCAACAGCATTTCACCGAATGTGGACCGGTGGGCTTCATCAACGATGAAAACCAGTCTTTTCGAATTCATGACTTCTATATCAGCTGCCTTCAGCCCTTCATTTTCCTCGCTGATATTGCTCATCTTCTGTATAGACGTCACAATCAGAGTATCTGCGGGGTCGGTACTTTTCAGCTTTCCTATCAGGACGTGGGTATCTTCAGTTTCCTGAACGGTATTAGCCTTCTGTTGTTCGGTCAGTCCGGCACCGGCGAAGTTCCGGTATTCTTTCAAGGACTGTGTTCCAAGCTCAATCCTGTCCATCAGGAAAACAACTTTGTCCGCATCTTTAGATGTCGCAATTAACTGAGCTGACTTGAAAGATGTCATTGTCTTTCCGGAACCGGTGGTGTGCCAGATATAACCGCCCAATTGATTGTTGCCTTCCCATTTTGTTTTCGAAACCTTATCAGAGATGGCATTGGCAGCGTAATACTGATAACTCCGCATGACTTTAAGTACGCCATCGGAGTCATCCGCTACGGTATAAAAACCGATCAGTTGATGTGCCATAGGAATAGAAAGCAAAGTTGAGCCTATTTGCTTCCAATCATTGATCGGTTCATTATTGAAATCGGCCCAGTGAAAGTAAAAGTCAGAGTTGAACTTGCCTTCAGGACCAGGATTGGCAAAATACTTTGTTTCATCCGGATTCATGGCCACGAAAATCTGAACCAAGGAAAAGAGGCCAGTAAATATTCCTTCTCCAGCATACTTTTCAATCTGATTGGTGGCCTGAGAGACCGGAACGCCACTTTTCTTCAGCTCAATATGAATAACAGGCATGCCGTTGATCAAAAGCATAAGATCTCCACGTCTGTCATTCATAATCTTTGATTTTGTAGGAAACTTGGGCTGCTGGGCAATTTGATAGCGGCTCTGTCCTGCAGCAATCTCCCTGCGTTCATAGATTTTCAGAGATACTTCTTTACCGAAGTGGGCTACATCATCCGGATTATCACGGGTAATTGCTACGCTTCCGCCATTTATAAAACCATTTAGGCGAAGAGGTGTTTTCAAAACCTCTATTTGTTCGATTATCTGCTGCTTCTCGCCATCGGTGAGAGGATAATCGTTTAATCTGTCGATACCTCTGTTGTTCTCAAACAGAATATCCGCCCAGTTTCTGATTAGTTCCGCTTCTGTGTAGTTTTTGAGGACCTTATCTTCCCAGCCCTTTGTCTTGAGCAAACCTATTAAGGCCTGCTCAAAGTCAGCTTCTTTATTGAATACCATAGCTACTGTATCCTTTCTTGCTTAGACAAACATCTTCTCAAGCATGGATTTCTTGATGTTTTTCAGTTTTTCCAACTTACGCTGATGAAGGGTGATAAGGTTATCGAGTTGTCGGAAGTATGCTCCAATCTGGCGCTGTTCTGGGATTTCCGGAAGCATTATTTCCATTGCTTCAACATCGCTGGCATTATAAGAAGGCAACGCCCC
>Ga0326513_10000278_pt1 | contig 41665 bp, 57 predicted proteins | sample 2_2465_0518_D_FD_203654 | JGI IMG/M metagenome (GOLD analysis project Ga0326513, IMG submission 203654) | Bovine rumen microbial communities from UC Davis, California, United States - 2_2465_0518 | ecosystem: Host-associated > Mammals > Digestive system > Stomach > Rumen | place: USA... | reverse complement strand
GATGATACTGATATAGATGTTGGTTCAAAGTTTTTTGAGGATAATTTTGCTTTTTACATTCCGGAAAATACCATATCGCCAGAAAAACAGGAATGGTACAGAAGTCATGCAATTAATGTGAGGTAGAATAATGAACGATAAAATTAAATTTATGTTTTTTGTTATCGACACACCATTTAAAGTTGCTTTTATTTACAGTAACAGCAGGGGTGAAAGAAAACAACTTGATGTTGTGACTATTGCGGATGGTAATGAACACAGAAGTTGTTATTATGAAAAGTTAAGCGAATACGCAAAACAGTATGATTTATTTACTTTTGTTTATGAGCCAAAAGAGAATAGGGTAATTTTTAATTTTACAGATAAGTTAAAACCTTTTGGAGTAGAAGAATAAAAATAGCCCTAGTTACCGTCTAGAGCTATTTAAAAATTTTGTTTTGTGGATATTTAGTTTGTTCTTTAAACCTAGTAATACAGATTAGAGATCTATATTTATCATGTAGGACCCCAAGGGGCTGTACATGCCTGAGTTAACCCGTCAGAAAGGGATTAAAAAATAAACCATGTTCATGAGAACAAAGTAATTATATAATAATCTAGCTTAAAATTAAAATAAGAATTCGGAGAAACAGAAAAAATGCTGATTGAACTTGAACAACAACTTGCAAGTCTCCAGCGTGAGCTTGGCAAACTTGAAAAGCAACTGCTTGAAATCAACGTGAGACTTCAGAAAGTGGAATTTGAACTTAATTTGAAAAAGATGGAAGGAAAGAAAGACTATGAATGACATTGAAACTAAAGTTCGCGAGGAAGAAAATCTATGACATACTTTGATGACTACGAGGATGACTACATTCTGAGAGACTTGCGAGATGATGTCTGTCATCCAACATTCTCTAATCTTCTCTCACTTGACTGCATGACGCACAACATGAACGTGGCTGACTTTATTCGCAAGCTGATACATCAGAGAGTCACCGACAACAATGTGCTCAACATTCTTGATTACGTATGGGAGGATGTCTTCACCACTTGCGCAGTTGATTCAGGCTCACGGATTGTCACTCAATTCCTATATCACTGTATTGAGTTCCTGCGTCAGTTCATAGACGACTTGAAGTGCATATATCAGATTAATAAATCATCAGACTGGAAACAATGTGACGTCAATTCCGCAGTTCATGAACTGAAGAAACTGATTGATGAATTCCGAGAAGCTGAAAAGGAGATTGAATAATGTTACTGACGTGTGATGTGGAGTGCTATCACAATTACTTTCTGATCATGTTTTACAGTATCAAGCATGACAAATACACATATATTGAAGTGTTCAACGGCTCTGACTATGACAAAGCCAAGCTGAAGAAACTGCTCACACATCACACAATCATAACATTCAACGGCAATAACTATGACGTTCCGTTAATCTACATGCTGCTTGACGGCAAGACCACGGAACAACTGAAGAAAACATCTGATGATATTATTCATGAAAGAATACGCTCATGGGAGATATTGAAAGCATATAAGACATTCGATATTGATCATGTGGATATAATTGATATACTCCCTGGCCATGCAACTTTAAAGATTTACGGTGGCAGAATTCACACAAAGACAATGCAAGATCTTCCACTCGATCCGTCAAGTATCATTGAAGAGTCGCAACTGCCACTTATGAGAAAATATTGTGCCAATGATACCCGAGTGACTGCAGAACTTTATCACGAAGTGGAGTTCCAAATCGGACTGCGTAAACAAATCGGTGACAAGCTTGGCATTGATTTGCGCTCCAAAGGTGACAGTAAGATCGCAGAGTCCATCGTGCTCGACAGACTTGCGCAACTCGGAGTAGATGTCAGAAAGAAACCGCAGACAACAGGCGAGTGGTACTACAATGCACCTAAGCACGTTAAATTCAATCTTCCGCAGTGCCGTGAACTGCTTAACGAGTATCAGAGCAACGTCTACTATCTCGATGAGACCGGACACGTTAAATTCAAGTTCTCGGATGGTAAGACTTTCCGCAAGATTAAAATTGGTGACACGATCTATACATGCGCTCTCGGTGGTATCCACTCTACAGAAAAAGCGATGTATTATTCTGCCGGAGACGATCATTGTATTGAAGATTGCGATGTAACTTCATACTACCCATCCACGATCATCAACTGTTGCTGCTATCCTGAGCATTTAGGCTCCGAGTTCATCACAGTGTATCAGGACATTGTCAGAGAGCGTGTCAATGCAAAGAAAAGCGGAGACAAAGCTAAAGCTCAGGCACTTAAAATACCTATCAATGCAACTTTCGGTAAATTCAGTGACAGATACTCACGCTTTTACTCGCCATTTCTGTCACCAAAGATTACAGTAACAGGACAACTGTCACTTCTCATGTTGATTGAAAAGCTGGAAGAGAATGGAATTAAAGTCATCAGTGCCAACACAGACGGCATTGTGACCTACTTCCACAAAGACAAATCCGAGCTCAAGAAAAAAATTGTGGATGCCTGGTGCAGAGTTACCAAATATGACATGGAGATAACGTCATACAAGCTCATAGCGAGTCGAAGTGTAAGCGACTATATCGCAATTAAGACTGATGGTCACGTTAAGGCTAAAGGCGCATACGCTGATTTAACAGACTCATACAATCGGCTTCGCAACAATCCGCGTTGTCCGATATGCTTCACTGCAATTCGTGAGTATTTAGCCAATGGAACTCCAATTGAACAGACAATCAGAGAGTGCAAAGACATTAGACAGTTTGTCACTATTGCCACTGCTAATGGTGGCTGCCGATGGGGAGATCAGACATTCGGCAAGTCGATACGCTTTTATTACTCATCACACTCGCTTGACAGTTTTTACTACTTGAATGGTAAGCGAGTGCCGTTGTCTGATGAGAGTGTCCCATGTATGGAACTGCCTGATGAACTGCCAGCAGATATTGACTATGATATCTATATTGAAGAAAGTTATCGCCACTTAAAAGAATTAGGTATTGACGCTGATGGTTAAATTTGCTATTATATTTTTAGCTTTGATAAATGGGTTTTGTTCGTTAATCGGCAAAACCTTTTCTTTTTTCACAAAACTGTTGACACGCCCATCACAATCTGATACTATAATCACATCGGTTGATTTTTATTAGCGATTAATTAATTTCCTTCTGATACAGAACCCGATTAGGCACTCACGGCATCGTCTGATCGGGTTTCTTGTTTCTAGCTAAATTCTTTATTCATTAAGTTATTAACTCCTCAAATAATCACAGATCTGACTAATCTGTGATTTTTTTTTATTTTTATTCATTTATTTATGATCTGTATCACATTTTATTGTAAAAACTACTTGCAATTATAAAAATTATCTTTATAATACTAGGTAAAGGTTAAGAACAAAACAACAGAAGGAAATTGATATGAAATATAAAGATCATGAAGGAAACGAGTTTAACTCGTTGACAGACATGTGCGAGCATTACGGAATCGGCATTCAAACATTCCGTATGCGTATGAGATATAAATGGACTCTCGAGAGAGCATTGACGCAACGCATAAGACTTTTTAAAAAGTGTAAAGACCATCTCGGTAACGAGTTTAAATCTGAACTGGAGATGTGCCGATATTGGCACATAACTCTCTCCACCTTCCGTAGTCGGATGAGGTGTAAGTGGACCCTTGAGCGAGCACTGACAATGCCTGTTCTTGGCATCGGTGCGTCAATACCAGCGAGAGATCATCTTGGAAAAGACTATCCCTCCATGAGTGCCATGTTTCGAGCGTGGGGATGGGATGTGAATCATGCTTTTGCGAAGCTAAGTGGCGGTAAAGTCTCGATTGAAGAACTGCTCACACACTCATACAAGCGTGATAAGTTTGGTAACAATCAACCATGTAAAGACCATCTCGGAAACGAGTTCAAGTCTATAAAAGACATGTGTCGACATTGGAACGTGAACTACTCCACATTTTACACACGTTACAATTCAATGTGCTGGAGTGTGGAACGCGCCTTGACTGAGCCTGCTCACAGTAAGAGGAAGAAAGATGAAGTTTAAAGACCATAAAGGTACGGAATGGAGAACCAAGCGTGACATGACCAACCACTACAACATTCCGTATCAGACATTCAAGTATAGAATGCGTCACGGATGGAGTCTCAAAGACGCTCTTGAGACTGAGCCTGAGAATCCAGGCGAACCGATACCGGCAAGAGACCATCTCGGCAGAGACTATCCATCTATGACTGCGATGTTTAGAGCATGGGGAGTGCCACCGGACACGGCATTTTCAAGACTCAAGTCGGGACGGAGTATTGAAGAAACATTAACAATGAAGGGCAGAGTGTGTGATCATGAAGGAAGATGTTTTACATCACACAAAGCCATGTGTGAATATCACAAAGTAAATTACGAAACATATCTCGATAGAAAAGAAAAGAACTGGACAATTAAAGAACGATTAACAGGTGTAAAGGAAACCATGGAACACATTAAATGTAAAGATCATGAAGGAAACGTATTCTCATCACTAAAAGACATGTGTGAGCATCACAATGTATCATATGCACTATTCAGATACCGAATTAGACACGGTGCATCACTCAAGACTGCTCTCACAGAGCCGGAAGGTTACGAGTGTGAAGACCATCTCGGAAATAAATTTCCAAACAAAACCGAGATGTGCAAATTTTGGAAAATCAGTCTGAGAACATTCAATAGCCGAATTAAATTAAGATGGTTACTTGAAGCTGCACTCACTGAACCCGTTGACAACAGGAGGAAGAAATGAAGAACACATTACAGGACCTGAACAATCATTTGTTTGCTCAGTTGGAACGACTGACCGATGAAGACTTGACCGATGAACAACTTGAGCATGAGATTAAACGCTCTAAATCTGTTGTGTCTGTCGCTCATACCATCATTGACAATACTCGAGTGCAAGTGGATATATATAAGATTTACAATGAGCATAAGACGTATGCCGATGATCCAAATAGCGCATTGCCTAAAACATTCCGCGAAGTGCTTGGAGTTAAAGATGAGCCGTAAATTTCCTCCTGAGCTTGAAGAATTCATCCGCAAAGTGAGCTGGGGAAAACACCTTCCCGAATTGCACAAGATTGTGACTGCCAAATTTGGTGATATGCTGACACTGGAACAACTTAAATCGTTTCTAGCTCGAAAGCACATCATCAGATTTGAGAACCACGGCAAATTTGAAAAAGGTCACGTTCCGGCAAACAAAGGCAAAAAGATGCCTGCTGCAGTCTATGAGAAGTCTAAACACACAATGTTTAAGAAAGGACATCAGCCTAACAATCATCGTGAAGTCGGCTCAGAAAGAATCAATGTTGAAGGATATATTGAGATTAAAGTTGCCGAGCCTAACCGCTGGCAGTTAAAGCATCGTGTGGTATATGAGAACTACCACAATGTTAAATTAAAGAGTACCAATGTCGTGATATTTCTCGATGGTAACAAACAGAATTTCGACATCGAGAATCTTGCGCTGATAGACCGTGGAATCAATGCAATCATGAATCATGAGGGCATGAGATTTGCCGATGCCGAAATAACACGAACCGAAGTGAACATTGCTAAACTAAAAAAAGCAATCGCTGTTGCAAAGAGAAAATTAACAAATAATGTGAAATAAATCACATTTTATTATAAAAATTACTTGCAATTATAAAAATTATCACTATAATAACAAGTAAAGGTTAAGGAAATAATTCAACAACAGAAGGAGTTTAACATGAAAAAATACGAAATTAAAAATATGAATGGCACTGTATTGTCAGCATGTGCTCACATCAGCGAAGTGTTGGAACAGTTAAGAGACTATGCCGATGTGCAGGACGAGTTCAATTATCAGTTGGATTATAAGGGTGAGTGCATCTGTTACGGCACTGCTGCCGAAATTATTGCATGGATTATGGAGTGAGAAAAATGAAAGATAATTTATTGCTGGGATTGTTTGCAGTAGCATCACTTGTATTTTTCTGTATATCACTGCATAGCGCACTGAATACACCGGAAGTCGAGTTCAGCTACTCTACCAAACAGTGTAAACGAGTTATTTATATGGACGGCAGAATCACTGACTGTTCAGTACTGCCGAAGAAATATGACAGAGTGTGGGTGAAATGATGACCGAGAATTTTATTAAATTCAAGCGACTTTACGGCATCGGTAAAGTGACGAAAGTTGCTACATACTTTAAATACATGCAGACTGTGATGTTTGAAACTGTGGTACACGGTGACAACAAGGGCAACGTATTTACTGCCACACGGTGCAAGTCTCTGCATGATGGTAAGTACACCGACTTCAAATGGAAACTTGTTGATGCGCCTTTCTGTAAAGTGGAAAAGTGGCTGACTGACAATGATTTTATTTTGGAGGAGTTTTAAAAGATGGTAACTCTGCTGCCACACCAGGTTAACGCACTCACAAGAGTTGAAGGCCATGATAGAGTGGCTTTCTATCATGATATGGGTCTCGGTAAGACTTTTGTTGGTGCCGAGAAAGCAGTCATGTTCAATGACAAACAGATTTTAGTTGTATGTCAGAAGTCTAAAGTGCGCGATTGGATAGAGCATTTCGAGTGTTTCTACAATCGCAAGGTTTACGATTTCACGAAGAAATGTGATACGTCATTCAACGGAGTTGCAGTGATTAACTATGATCTGCTGACACGCAGGGAAGATTTGCTCAAACTCCGCAACTTCACGCTCATGCTTGATGAATCTTCAATGATTCAGAATGAAACCGCAAAGCGCACTAAAGTTGTGCTGAAGATGAAACCATCCCATATTATTTTGTTGTCCGGCACTCCGGTTGGCGGTAAATACGAACATCTGTATAGCCAGCTTAAACTTCTCGGAGTACAGATGAATAAAGCTCAATACTGGGAGAAGTTCATAAAATACCATCTGTCAAACTTTGGCGGATATGATGTTAAGATGGTGGATGGTTACAAGAATACTGATGAACTTATTGGCATACTTAAAGACCATGGTGCCGACTTCATCAAGACTGAAGAAGTGATTAATCTGCCGGAGCAGAGATTTATTCCTGTTGTTCATTCCATAACTAAAGAGTACAAGGAACTTCTGAAAACCGGAGTGACAGAGTGGAATGGTAATGAACTGATTGCTGACAATCCACTCAAACGACTTTTGTATCTTCGCGGTATCTGTGCGACATCCAGCGAGAGAATGAAAGCATTGTCCGATTTACTTGAGTCGACAAGCAAGCGTGTTGTGGTTTTCTATAATTTTAACGCTGAATTGTTTGCGATGAAGAAAATTGTCGGAGAAAGACGTGTGAGTGTAGTTAACGGCACAATGAAAGACACAACAAACTTCATGAATCATGAATATAGCGTGTTATTTGTTCAGTATCAGTCAGGCGCGATGGGACTTAATCTTCAGATTGCAGACATCATCATCTATAACTCATTACCATTGTCAAGCGAACTGTATGAGCAAAGCAAGAAACGCATTCACAGAGTAGGTCAGACACAACCATGCACCTATTATATTCTCAAGTGCAGAAACAGTGTCGAAGAGAAGATTGAAAAGACTCTCGACATGAGAAAAGATTATACAGACAAATTATTCACGAGAGACTATGGACTATGAGCGAGAAAGACTTTGAGAACAAACTCAAGAAATATTTAGCCGAGCGCGGACACTACTGCGTTAAATACTTCGGTTGCGGAGTGACCTGCGCTGGAACACCTGACCTGCTATGCTGTGTCAACGGTTATTTTCTAGCGGTGGAAGTTAAAGCTGATAAGGGCCGAACTTCTGAATTGCAGAAGAAAAAGATTAAACAGATTTTTAATGCTTTCGGCTGCAGTGCAGTTATTTCACCATCGTCATATACTGATTTCGAAACCATCGTGCAAGCGTTGGAGAATCATGATATTGACAATGCGAGAAATGTGTGCGTGCAGACTGTTAAACAATGGGGGATTAAACTGCTATGATTAAGAGATGGATTGTGGATTTTCTGACAAACGACTTTGTGATTTGTATGCTCACCGGAGCAATCACCGGACTGACTTTTGCTATTGCAATTATCTACAAAACAGATCTGCCGGACGTGTATTTCAGTTACTCAACCGGAAAGTGTGTGAGAGTGGAGTTACCGGATGGAAAATCAGGAAGTTGCGATAAGCTTCCCGAAAAGTACAATCACTACTTTGTAAAATGATTAAGATTTTCTGACTTTAAAAGCGAGTGCCAAAGCTCCAACATCCACGATGTTTTGATCTGACTGATTGCTGAGGCACTCAATACCCTTTCTATACAATGTTGTGAAAATCTGTTCATTACTGATGTGAGTATTGTCTACAAGCTCAACAGCATTGTCTCTGATGTGATTAATCAGATTTTCTAGCTTTTCTTTCTGCTCTGCCTTCATCGTTACCACCTAACAATTTTAAATCGAGTTCCTGAATCTGTTCCTGTTCCATCTGCGGTTGCTCTCTCTGTGGCTCTGCCCCACACAGGGCATTTAATATGCTCACCCGACTGTCTGTGATGTTTGACGTGTATACGTTCGCATTATACCACTCTGACGGAGTGATCTCCTGGGGAGTGAAGTTTGGTCTGTTGCATGTAGAGAACCATTGATACAGAACCATCACCGGAGTTTCAGTCTCAATTCTCGGTTTTTTAATACCTTCGACAACATATAAGTAAACTCTGCCATTGGACGATGGGTGAACATGATTCCACCATCTTGTCACAGACACGAACTGCGGATTAGGTATCTCAACTGAACTGTCTTTCGCAGATTTCGCAAGATGCCATACAACACCGCTGGAGTCTGTGAAGTTTGAAGGCATCGTCATATCTCGGAATTGTGTTAAGCCGATAGGGACTCTCGGCTGAATCTGATTAGGCTGAATCAGATTTGATGCAAGCGGATCTGTTCTAAAATTATTAGGAAATAGCGTTTGACTTGTATCAATCATAAATCTTTCTCCATTCTTTCAACAAAGCGGTTGACAGATGGATTAAATTTTCTTTGTACTCTGCCATATTACCGCTTTTCTTTGCTTGAAGCATTTCATTATATTCCATTGTGATCACATCAGCCATGTCGGAGTATTTGCTCCATGTTGCAGGTGGATTGCGGTCAATCTCTGCGCATGCATCCATGAATTTTTGATCTGCATCGGTAGGTTTGAATCTTCTGCTGACAATTTCAATCATTTTAGTCGCTCCTTAATTGTTGCACCTATTATATCAAAAAAGCACCCTTTCGAGTGCTTTAAAAATGTACCGAGAATAAATTATGAAACCTTATGCGCCAGTAGTTGTTGCTGGTTTCAAAGCATTGATTATAGCTTGAGTCTGTGCCTGTTGGCTTTGTGCAAACTGTCCGGCAAGAACTGTTAACTGTGCAGTCAAGTTCTGTTGTGCGGTTGATGCTGCCAACTGTGCGCGTGTCTGTGCAAGTTCATCGCGGGTATTCTGATATTGAATTTCTCTCTGAAGTTCACGATTAGCACATCCTTCATCAGAGATTGCTTTCAGAACCTGGCAGCAGCATTGTTGTTGCTGATTAGCCAACTGTTGAGCTTGAAGTCTGTTTTCACCATTCTGCTGAACAACTGCCAGCTGATTCTGATAACCTTGCTCAAGAATTGATTTATTAACAGAATTGAAACCTTGGCAGATGTTCAAATTTGTTGCACCACTGTTTTGTGTCTGATTTAATGTATTGTTCTGTACGGCATTTTCTACACCATTGATTGCACCGCCTAGAAACTGATTCTGATTTGATGTCTGAATCAGGAAGTCACGATCTGCACTTGCAACAGACTGTGCAAGATTGCTGGTATTCATATCAGTTAACTGTTGCTGAATTCCATTCAGAATGCCGGAGTTATATCCCACGTCTCCGGCAACGGCACCACCGCGATTGCCCCAATTGCCGAAACCATTACCGCCCCATAGCGAACCGAGAACAAGTCCACCGATTGCGCCTGCGCCAAGCGCTAAAGCCGAACCGCCACCAAAACCCGATCCTTCCGGAATTACTGTACGCATGATCTCATCCATAATACTCTCCTTTTTCTTATGATGATTAAGTCGTGAGAGTATTATGGAACAAGTAAATTACTGATTGTTACTTCTGATTTATATTGTGAGACAGATCACTATTTTGATCTAAGATACTTTCATTTTTCATTTTTAAAAGCTTGAGTCCATGTCTCAATATAGGCGGAATGACTTTGCCATAACCAAGTGTTTCAATATTCTCGAGAATTGAACCCGACTCATTGATTATATATGCAATGATTACCGCCTGGCGAATGTAGTCGATGTGGCACACTTCGTCAATTCCATGTGCGAGAACTACAAATAAAAATATCAAAAGTTTTTTGACAATACCCTTTCCACCGACTTTAGATGTCCACTGCCCCTGGCGAAAGGCTGAACATGTGCCTGTAATGTAGTCAATCACACAGAAGACGAATAGCCATGTCAGACTGATATCGATACCACCAACGAGCCATAGTATTGAACTGATAGAGATACCGCAGATTGCACTGATCTGCGATGGTAGATAGTCACAGATCATCATCGCTCAACAACTCCAGCAAAGTAATTATTCTGTCTTTAATGATTAACAGTTCTGTGAGATAGATCAACATCTCTGCGTAGTCCTGCTTGACGTTTCTGTCGCCACACAGTTCAGCTTCACTCTTGCAGTGATTCATGAAGCTGATTAGATCTTCTCTCTTCATGACTGCATACCTCTCTCAATTCTTGACTGCCAATCCTCATACCACTGAATGACAGATTTGAAACCGCCCAATGAATTATTCTTAATATTGCGTAATAATGTGTCGCTAATCGGAGAATTGCTCTTCATGTGGTTGTATGCTTTTCGGAAGCCATTTACACCTTGCTGGTGAGCCAGGTAAACATTTACCGGAGTAACCGGAATATTGAATTTGAGTAACTGTCTGATATTGTCTGCCGTGAGTTTCTTGAATGCTTTGAGTGACTGTTCAGGACTGAATGGATTGTCGAGCCCGTACTGACGTGCAGTTGATGGCACAAACTGAAAAAGACCTTTGGCACCGGATTTATTATAAGCCATTGAATTATGCGCTGATTCAATACCAATCACGGCATTGACAAAACTGTTATCCGAATACCACTTGCCGTCTTTTTCAAAAACAGTGGCATTCTGTATATCTGAATAGTTAAACATCTGCACCTCTCTGTCATAGTATGACTTAATTTTACCACTCTTTACAAATCTTTAACAGCGCGTTATATCTCACTGCGAGCTGGTCGCATTCTCGGGTAATAGCCACACTTCTCTCAATCTTTGACTGAAGCTCGGCTTCTGTGTAGCATCTAAGATTGGACTTAGCTCCGGTCGCTGCGGACACTCCGGCACTTGCTTTACTGTCTGACATGCAGTTACGCTTAACGACAACAGTATCACGAATAGCACTCGCTTTAATTTTCTCATTCTCGCTCTCCATGTCTTTGATCTGCTTTAAATATTCTGCGACAATTTCATTCTGCTTAGTCTGTGCTCTGCGCTCCACTTCAATCAGATTGTTTGCATTGTCAAGTCTCTGTCTGTCAAGTTTCACAAGCATAGACTCGCGCCCTTGATAATAGCCTGTTCCGTAAATTGTGACACCAATAATCACGACTGCAAGTACCATATAAGGATTCATCATACATTAATCCTTATGTGGTACTCAAACCGCAGAAAACCACCTTTGAGGATCTTCTTAATTTCAGATTTAAAAACCTTGTTTTCATCAAACACATGGTTGTGATAGTGAGTGTGCCCCTTGCAGATGAGTTTAATGTCAATCCTGCCGATGAGTTTGTCAAGTACATCATGAACATACAGATGATAGATTTCAAACTCTTTTCTTGCTATACAATCAATGTATTCTTTAACAGTCAATTCTTCATCTCCCAGTCGTCACTCTGAATCATAGCCATGAGATTCACATAGTCAGAGTTTATTTGTTCAAAATCGTCAATTATTGTCCCATTATGAACGTATGATTTATCTACATGATAATTTTTGACATCAAAACGAACTAACCACCCTCTAAATTTCTTATTCTTATATTGATAAATTCCCGGTTCGAAGTGACCAACTTCGCTCTCACAATCACAAAGTTTCATTTTTTTTTATCCTTCTTTTTCTTGAAATTATAACACGTTTTTGGTAGCATACATAATGTTCCTTATGGAACAGGGCAATTTTTTTAAACAAAACAGATACAGTATTTATTATTGATTGAAAAAGAGAATGATTAAATAGTATCCCCCATTTGTTTAAATATGCAATTATCGTTATAAAATCCTCATATTTTTTGGCACTAAAAACCGCAATATTGTGAAATATAGCGGTTTTTCTTTTTATGTGTTTTAGTTACTTAAATTCTCTATCTTAATCTTAACACCCTTACACAATTCCTTAATCTCATCATCATTCTTCAAATCAGTTTTATAGGCTTTTAAACATACCTTTTCTAAGTTATCAGACTGTTCAATAAGATGGTTTTCATGACTAACAGCTCCCCATAAAAATATTGATAAGCCAACTATTACAATTAACACAACACCGCCAAATTCAAAAGACTCAATATCCATAAACCCTCACTTGAGTAAGTGTCTTGCAAGACATTTTAGCTTCACATCCCACGTGGGAACGCACAGGATTTCAACCTGTTTATAGCAAGACACTAAACCTATTTGCTACTCTATTTGCTACTTTTTAATTCTTCAATTTCATTTCGCAATTCTTTAATACACTTTCGTAAATAAGCACATTCAACAATTAAAGCTTCTGTATATCTCAAACTGTAATGCTCACTTGCTTCACGTATTACCTTTTTCTCTTTGGTCTTTGTTCCGTCTGCTTGCTCAACTTCTACTTCCTCTGTTTCTTCGGGATATTCTTCATGGCAATATAAGCCATAAGCTGAAATATCTACATTATGCTTTTGACATGCTTCATTGATTTGCTGAACAACATAACCGGTATGAAGTCTTGCTTTGTCTTTACCTTTAGCGTCTACTGCATCATTGTATTTGAATTGTACTAAGTCTACATCTTCCCACGCATCTAACAGTTTATCATCGATTTCAGCGATTTGTTGTTTATAACGCTGGTCTGATGTTATTTGGCAAGCTGTACCGGTCCATGTCCAAGTCCCGTTGGAATACATATACATGTCGCTCCAGTCTGTGTTACCGTTCGATGGATGCAGATACACAGTACCAGCGTATACACTTGCGTTGCCATATAGGCTAATTTGCGCACCCTTATCGTATCCACTCCCTCCTCTAATTGTTATACGTTCATTATCAACGGTTCTTGAAAAATCATTTCCCGTCATCACCACCCCACCGCTTCTAGGGATAACATCTTCTTGCATGGCGATATTTTTAGTTCCCCATGTGAGTGTGCCATTAGCATAACCATTTAAAGACTGACGTGTTGTACCATCAAAAGCTCGTATTCTGAAAAAACCGGCGTTATATTCTTTAGGGCATAATGCCATATCTGCACCGTCATTTGTGTTACCAAGTGCTAATTCATTTGTAGTGCTATGATTTAATATATTTGGTGTATGTACACTATAAAATTGTTTTGCAGAACTTCCTAAACTATAAGCATTATCCGTATCTGGAACAATACTTCCGGCTAGTGCATTTGTGCCAGCTAAAGGAATTTTAGTAGTATCCGTAAAATTGTATGTATTTCCATCTTTAGTTATTTTACTAGGACTGTAAGTTGCCATAAATATCTCCTAACTTACTATGATTGAATTGTTTTGACTATCATATGACCATGTATCAGTTCCACCACTTACAATGATTGAATCACTGTTAGGGTCATAATTCCATGTTTCCAAATCAGTAATATCAGACATAGAGTGTGTGTGTCCTACATCTGATTTACTTAATAATTGAGATGTGACCCAATTTTTAATGTTTAGCCACATCTCACTGACACCGTTATTATTTACATATTTTGTCATAGTATTATGCCATCAGAGTATCAATTTCAGCATTGGTTAAAGCAACATGATTAATATCATCATGCTTTGAATTTAACTGTGTTTGAATATTTGAAGTAACACCGGAAACGTAGCCTAATTCTGTGCTAGTAACACTTGCCGTATCAATATTACCGCTTGCATCTGTTACAACAACTCTACTTGCAGTTGTTAATTTACCATCGTTTGTGATGTTACCATGTGTATGAATTGAACTTGCTTTATCTGCCAGCAGAGTATCAACTTCAGTTTTGGTATAGTAATTACTAAGGTCTATTTGAGCTTGTCCCACAACTGGGTGTTTCCAACCATAGGTAGGTGGAGTAGTTGTATCATCTACTATTTCCCAAATATAACCATCTAATTTAGTAGGGTCATTAGAACTAGGCACTAAATACATAATACCCTCTTGTTGTCCGGTCTGTGGCAAGGCAGATACTACAGTAAATACATCTTGTTGATACTGTGAGAATGCAGTCTGAATAAGTGCATTTACTTGCGTTGTGGTTAAAACGTATGTATCTCTAAAATATCTTAATCCAGTTCCGTCTAAATATTTAGTAGTCATAAAAACCTCTCCTATGAGTTCATAAATTCGTCAATTTCTTCATTTGTTAAAGGTAATATATCTAATTCTTCTGTCGTCTTATCGCCTACAAGTTCAATACCATTGATTTTCGGTCTGTTAATCAATTCATTGTAGTTGTTACTGCCTGCCCCTGGAGTGTAGATTTGTGTATCAATCTGTCCGGCAGTCAACTGAATGTCCGTGTCTGTGGAATTGTCTGTAATATCCACGTCTAGTATTAAATCACTCATTGTCGGTCACCTTCGGATCGTCAATTTTAATTTTCAGAGCAAGTGTTTTTGTTTTCTTTTTACTTCCGTCATTCTTGTAGATTGCAAGATAGGCAGTATCTTCAATGCACTTGCGCAGCGATGATGTCTCTTCTCTTGAGAGAGACAACGGCAGGATCTTCGTATTCAGAACATCTGATGTGTATGTCTTCTGAAGCTTCTGAATTTGCAGAACCGCGTAACAGTCCGAGAAGTCTTCTGTTGTGATCTGTCCAGTTGTCTTGTCTATGATTCGGATATTGCATGAATCTTCTAAGTATGGGTAGAAGTCACCCCTGATGATGTTTAACTGCTGCATGATTCCACCTCTCGCTTTAAATTCTATATCATAATTATAACTTAATTTCAAGTATTAAAAAAGAAAAAGTCATACATTATCATAATTAGCGTGACATTTGTTTATACTCCTTAATATAAATAAAAAAGCCTATACCGTTTCGATATAGGCTTTTTGTTTATATTCAATCATATTCACAATGATTATAATTTACACTTCAACGAATATCAAATTTTTAACATAACTTGCTGACCAAAAACCACCCTCATTACCTAACAATGCAATGTTGTTGTGCATGGTATAAACATTTGATACAGTTTGAGATGTTAAAACTTCATCATTAACATATAAGGTAACTGTTACTGTATCATCATTATTTGTTACATATTCCATTTTAACATGTACCCATTGATCGTATGGGAAATCGAAATGATAATCAGTTCCATGAAAAGATAAACCTACTTTTCGTTTATTATACCCAATCCCCCACCAATTATCGCGTTCTGCTAATAATATCCAAATAAAACCGCTATATGTATCTTTTAATCGGAAATCAAATTCTACCGTAAAATTATTGACTTGTTCGGTACAGTTAAAATAGCAATATCCGGTATTTCCGTTATTTGATAGAGCATATCCGCCATCATCCTCGACAAAAACCGGAACTTTGGAATTTACGTTTGTATATGACCCATACTCTAAATCCATGCTGTTATTGAAATCCGCTTTCAATAAAATATTCTGCGTTGGTTCCGGTTCCGGCTCCGGTTCCGGCTCAATCTGATCATCAACAAACACTCTAGCATCATAGTTTATTGCAGTAACAGAACACTTTTTATCGCTAGGCTTGATTGATGTTACCCAATATTTCTCAATTTTTCCGATTGCATAATGTGGTAAATCATATTGCGGATTGTCAGACCATTCAAAATCAAGCGGTGCTAGTAACTGAATTGAATAATCGCTGATGTAGGTACACGATAATTGCTGAATTGAGCCGTCATACCGTCTGATGTAAATAATTGTTACGTTCTCCGGCACTTTATCTGACACTGTGATCGTGTAAGTCTGTGAATCATAGTGTGTCACATAGCCGTTGTATGTATTCATATCTTGTGGTAATGCAACGGCTATCAATGAACCGTAATTGCAGTTTAACGCATCAAATTCGCAGTCAAAATCAATCTGCTTGCGTTGATATAACACTTCACGCAAACGTCTTACACCTAATTTTAGAGCTTTGTTCACATCAGTAACCGCCAAGACTTCAACCTTTTCTGTGTTTAAACTGTTCTGATAGTTATAAACACTTACTGAATTGTCCGATTTATCAATATCGGCATATATTGCGTTTTGCTTCCAGTTTGTAGGATCCATATATGTTATATCGGCTTCGTCATTATCTGTCGGAGTGACAAAATTATATGTGATTTTAGGATCCCCCGTCATGTTTGCTGATGTGAATAATTGTTCTACATATTTATCGGCTGATCTATACACACCCTTGATTTTATTTCCGTCAATAATCGGCTCGCAATAACCAATCTGCATGATCTGTTTAACGGCTTCTAAAACAGTCGTACTTTTGTCAAAACGATAGTCGAAATTTATACCGCCATTGTGCCACATCTGATCTAACTGCATTAAATTTTGTTCATCGTATATCTTGCCAAACTTTGAACTTTCGCAGATATACTTAATAGGTGCTGACAATGAACGGTTAACCTCTTTGTCCTCTTCTACGGTTGCGCTCTGATTTGCCACACGAACTGTTTTCATTGTCGGATATTCAACGGTTAATTTACTGAAATACCACTTCCAATTATAACCAGCAGAACCATAAGTAACACCTTTGGCAAAACCTATGTATTGTCCGAATTGCGTTGCAATCTGCGGATATTGATCTGCCGTAACATTTAGCATTAAAGTGCCGGATTCACTTATATCATCACTATTTAGATGCTCATTGTCAAACCACACTTTGATATACGATCTTGTGTGTTCAATTCTGATTACAAAAGTATCATCTGTGCCGGACGTGAAGCACTCTTGCATGTAACTTGCAACGTGAACACCTTGACCCAGCCCATTGCCATTTGCTGTGTTATACAGTCTGAATTGAATGTACGGAGATACACCGGTTTGTGAATAGTTGCTTGGTTTATATGCGTCAAACATGCACAAACAGAAACCATTATATGATCTCCCTAATTCACCACGTTCTGAATAGTTATCACACTCAAAGAAAATCTGATGATTTAGGTTGTATGAACTGCCGTTTGAATAATCAAGCTGATCTCTGTGTGAATTGATATATGCGGAATCAGCACCTAAATTATAATACTTTGGGCAAGCTACACTCATTACAAACTGAATAATGGTCTTATCACGTTTCTGCATAAGTCTTTGATTTGTGTACCAAACATTAGCATTGTTTTTTGAAAAACCACTTGAGTTGTCGTCCGCAGTTTTCCACGAATCTAAACACAAATCTCGCTTATGATACGTTTCACTTGTAGGAACTATATACATGAAATTTTGCGGATATTTCCAGTACGAAGGATATTGTAAATTGTTCATTATTTCATCAAACAATTCAATTCCGCCATAACTGAATTTATCGGTGCCTTGAACTGTAACATCTTGATATGTGGTTGTTTTTACATCTTTCAGACTTGCTAAACGTCTAGTCCACAATGTACTGATCTGATTGTCGCCTAGTTCGGATAATGATTCACTTCCTCTAACCGTAATTGCAATTACCGTCACGTCAGGATAATGCGTATCTTCTGAAATTAAACATTTTAAACCGTTCCACATGAACGTCTGCATATCTTGGCTGTCATCTGAATAATCAGACATGTTAGTTACTCTGAACTCATAAGCGTTTAAGTCGTTACCAACGTCAATAGATATTGTCTCACCAAAAGCATCAGGGGAACTTTTTGTATAAACTTTTGTCATGCTCTGCGGAGTGTCCGCACTTCCGGCAATTCGCCATTCCAGCAAAATCGTTGCGGTACGGCTTTCGTAATCACCTTTGTCACTCATGTGATAAAGACCGCTTGGAAAATTAAAATCAACCTCATAATAGCGTGATGTAGCACCAATAGGACATGCTCTGTAATATCCGGCTACATTTGATTTAGTGTTTGATTTAACTCTTCCAATATCCACTAATTCAACCGTTGCAGTAGTTGTTCTGTTTTGGCTGAATCCACTCCAGTTTTGAGTGTTGGTATAAGTAATGCCCGATTTATCAACCGCAAGCAACGTATATGTACTGCCATTAACAGCTTGAACTTCATAATAGCCATTGTCTAAAACGTGAGTGCTATCAAGATTTGAATCGTTATAAACAAAATCCTTTAATACAAGTGTTGCAGTCGTATTTTCGTCAATATCCAATTCAACAAAAGATACATCTATGAATGAACCCTTGTTTGTGTCCGTTCCATAATTGACTAATTTTAACGGATATGTTTCACTGCTACCGCCATTTACAACTGTTAAATTAACCGCCCATCCTAAAGCAAGGTTTAAATTATTCGGAATTGAACTTGCATAACATCTAACAGAACTAACCATCATTTCAATAGATGTTAAATTGATTGTTCTATCCTGACCTTGTAAATTGTAAAGTCTGATGATGTCACCGCTTACCAATCCTAAATCTGAACTTGAACTTGCATTTAAACCGCTTAATGTGAGAGTTACATCGCTTAATGCTCCGGTTTTTCTACTGCTTGTTTCAGTTGCGGGTACTTCCTTTCCTACACTTGTTACTTCTGTCGAATTGTACCAACATCTGTGAGCATCGTGAGAACTTATATCTTGATCGGGATCTGCAACAAGCACGTCAATATCAGAACCAACATACGAGCTGATAGGAGTTGCGCCGATATACATTTGATTAAGTGACCAATCATAATAACCAACACCTTGGCAAAGCAACATCGACATATATCGTACATTATTCACATAAAAATAATGTTTGTCTGAGATGTAGTCCGGAAATGCTTTAACCAACCCAAACTGTTCGGGTATAGGATCTTCCAATTTTGCCTTATTACCTTGCGCATTAGGATCATAGATACTTGAACCGCTTTCTTGTTTCTTATCGTTGGTTTTCAGTTTCTTCATCATTACCATTGTGTAAACGGCAACGGCAAGTGCAATAATGATCATAGCGATGCTGAAAACATCTTGCGGTTTAATAACGAATGTAATGTTTTGAGTGTTTTTCAGATTAAATTTACACCAAATATTGTGAGGTATTTCCACACCGTCGCACAATACGGTCACACATCTTTTAAATCGTTTGCTAACTTCTGAATTTAATCCGTTTTCTAAAAAATTTAGTAAAGTGATATCCTCGTTATCAATTACAAAATCTTTTAAAGCATGACCTAAATCTGTGCGATTAAATATTCTTACTCTCATTTTATCAATCCTTTATAGCGATAGATTTTTATAAAATTCTGTGGTTTATAAACCTCAAAACAAGTACCTTTTCGTGCATCTGTATGCAGTATGTGACCGTCGATGTAAATACCTATATGAACTAAAACATTGTGTTTAAAATAGCATATTACATCATAATCGCAAGGTTTTATTACTTCTTCAAAATCACTGACTAAATCATTATAGCCATTAGTCATTGTGTGCTTGTCATAGCAGGTCTTATGATCTAGTTTAATTCCTAAATTTTTTAGAAAAACATAACATACCAACCCCCAGCAATCACACATAGGAAATGTGCGACCGTTAGGAGTGTGTATGTTACGCATGAATAATTCAATATTTTTAACACACATAACGCAACCCCTTGAACTGTTTAGCTGTATAGCGTTTGAACGGAAATTTGGCATTAAGGGTATCATGCCATCCGGCAGTAATAGTCGCGCCTTTAGTCGTTACTTGACATGATGTAACAAATAAGGTTAGTGAGTAAATCGGACTGAATGCGGTGTCACTGTCAAATTCTTGAGACGTGTCAAAAGGCAAATATTCAAGTACGGTTAAATATGCTGGATATGCACCATCCAACACTTGATTTGATAATTCAATGACTTCACCATTAACACTGGCAACACCAAAACTCAACGCATTACCGGATTGATTGTTGCGCTCCGGTAAATTTATCTGAATACCACTGGCAATAAAATCACGCAATTCCTGATTGTGATCTCTTGCTGAAAAATCGTGATACGACTGTGCGAAGCATATCGGAGTTGCAAGGCTTTCAGATTCAATGATTATTGCCATAACGGGCGCATCTGTGCCGTTGGCATTAACTACGGCTAAATCATTGAATTTACTTGTAGGCTGAACTGGTAACACCTCGGTTGCAATAGTAGTATATTGCTTATAAAAATTGCTAGGCAGTTTAAACATACCACCGTATTTAATGCCTTTTGTGATGATCATCTCGGATAAATACCACTGATAGCCAGCGTTGGTATTATTCAATAACGTAAACCATTCACCAGTTCTAGCAATAGTGTCAGTATTAAAAATATTGTGCCATGTTTTAATAGGAACGCCATCAACATACATCTTTACTGAACATTCATCTTGGTTTTGATCTATTGCAACAAGGTGCAATTCAAAACAAATGTGATGCCAGCCGTAATCAGACCAGCCGTTACCGATAATATTTTTAGCAATATTAGGCAACATCTGAACCGGAGCAGCATCAATGCTTGGCGAGTATAAGAAACTGTAACTAGTATTGTTATAAGCGATAACACCAGCCGTCCATCCTCTTGTACTTTGCGGACATGACAAATTAAGAAAACCACTATTTATTTTGCTTTCAGTTCCGGAGTTTTTTGACGTGTTTAAAATTGACTGAAAAAATGAAAAGTCATACCAATAGCGATCATCATTACCATTCGGAGTGTAGATTGTGTATTCAAAAGTTAAATCAATCGGCTTGCTTTCATTGTACCAAATGCCGTCTGAATCGAAAAACGGCAAATATTTAGGAAACCCTGTTTTCTGATTACATGCCAGGCATTTAACACCTTCAAATTCCGTAATTTCAGTATAAACACTATCTTCAATACTGCCCTTGCTGATACATGTACCTCGTATCAGATTCATTTTTCCATTGGCGAAATTAAGCAAGAATAACGTATCATCGTCAACCGCACCTCTGCCGTAAACCACGCTTGCCGAAACATTTATCGTTTTATAAAGTGTAATTTTCTCATTGTCGTCAGTAATTACAGTGCATGAAATTGTGATTGTACTTTGTGGCTGAATAACGATACTTTGTGTTTCAAGATTATTGTAAGACCATTTTTGACTTTGAATGTCGCCATTAACCGCAAGTGTTACCGTGTCACCGGCATTGATGTATTCGTTACTTGCCACAATGTAAGGTTTAACTTTTAATTCGGTTAATTTCAGATTATTGATTTTATAATTAAAATTGCTTGATGTCACATAATCAAACGCGCCAAAGCACAATGCGTTACTGATAACTGTTTGATCGTCTGTGTCATCATAAGTGAACACTAAAGCATTGTCGCAATATATCGTTAAAACATTTTCTTCTCTGTGAAGCTTCCAACTGTACCACGTGTTTGGAATGTTTGAACAACTGAAATGCTGAATTGAATCATCGCTTAAAAACTGTATTCCGCATGAATTGTTGCTTTCACCAAAAATTAAAAACTTTTCACGCACATAAAAGAAAACACCGTTGGATCTGAATTGATATTTGTCAAATTCAATTTCATAATCAGTCAATGGATATGATTTGATTGGATTATAGCTGAAACCACGTCTTGAATAATTGTTAGAACTGGCATTTTGAAACAGACAATAATCACCGCTATTCACTTGCTCAAACGTAAAATTAGCCATATCAATATTCAATGCATTGCACTCATGCCAATCAGAATTTAACGCATGATTAGTTGTCGTCTGATCGTTAAAATCAACATCAAGCAATACTCTACTCATAATAATTACTCCATGTTTGATCAAACTCTACATTATCCACATCAAGTGTCATGCTGATTTTGTAACATGCGCCTATATGATTACGAAATTGTAATTGCTCACTTAATGAACCGTTTTGTATTCTGACTTTTCGTGCTATCAATTCACTTTCTGTTATATCTGCTCTGTCATTCAAAATCGGAGCAATAAACCAATCAACACCGTAATTTATGATGTCATTATAAAAATCAACCCATGTCTGATAGTCTGCAAGATTGTTAAATTGTAAGGTTGCCGTTAAAACGTGCGGTGCATCTTTTGATAACAGTCTTTGTCTGACTGTGCCATTAGTCATAGTTGTTCTGATTACGCTAGGAGTTCTCTTTAGGGAGTAACCACTTTGTAAAAACTTTGGTAATGTTTTCGGGTAGTAATTCATGTTAATATCCTTGTCTTGCCAGTCCATATGTACCGCTCATAGCACTAGCTACATCGCCACCGCCACGAATATTTGAAACAATTACATCAATAATCATCTGTTTATCTGTTTCAGAATTGCGCTGATTAACTTGTCCGGCACGTGAACTATCTTCTATTAAGTTTACAGTGACATTGTTCCCGTTATTTTTCATCAAGTCTTCAGTGTCTTTTCGGGAAGTAACACTTGCAGGACCTTGAACAATTTCGGGACCAACTTCACCAACAATACCCCACTTGCCAGCTGGAATGTTACCGCCCTTGTCGTACGCTCCGGAGTAGTTAACAGATTTCAACTGACCGATGATCTGCAGGCCTTGCCCAATTACTTGCGCCCATGCAATCAAGTTTGCCGGATATGGTGCTGCCATAGCATTCATGGCACCTTGATACATCGATACCATAGAGCTTGCAACCGCAAAGCCTTTCTGCAAAGCAAACAGGCCCTTGTAGATACCGGAGTTCTTCTCAAACCCTTGAGCTACGTTACCGAAGTAATCACTGATTGCTTTACCTGCCTGCGAGTAAACACCGACAATCTGTGTGCCTGTCAGTTTCGCCTTGCTGAAATCACCGCTGATTAAATTCGCCCAATTCAAATTGTACTTTGCAATTTTTTCAGAAAACTGATCAAGCACTGTGGAGTTGGAATTCCAATCTTCCTCACGTTGCTTCATCTCCTGGAGAGCTTGATTGCGTTTCTCGGCTTCTTCCTTGTAGTGTTCGCTATAAAGCTCGCTCAGTTTGTCAAGATGCAGAGCGATCAATCTCTCTTCGGTCGTGTTAAACTCTTCCTGAGTAATTGCCTGTTGTGCGAGAGCGTCACGCAAAGTATTGATTCTATTCGCATAATTGATGTTTTCTTGCTCGATAGGATCTTTTTTATCAAACTCCATACGATTGATTTCATCAACCAAGCCTTTATATGCTTTTCTTGCTTCTTCCGCTTTATCCGCAAGATCTTTGAGTCCTTTTGAACTGCCATTACCCGTTTTAGGAATTAAGGTTTTAATTCCAGCATAATCGATCTTCTCATTTAATTTATTGAGTGTGTCAATTCTTGTTTTAACAAGTTCATCATACTTCTGATTGCGTTCTTTTCGTGCGTTGTCTTCAATCTCTCTGAGTTGTTGCTGAAATGCTTTCTCATTCTCGGCAACGGCATCAGTCATGCCCTTGTGTTGATCGACTACGGCTTTTCTCTGTTCCATGTAGTAGTCTAAAAGTGGATGACCCTTTGGCAACTGCATGATTGCTGACATGTCAACTTTGCCGTTTCTCTTCATCAGAGCCGTGGCCTCAAGCCCCATTTCTTTGACTTTTCTTGCCATTCTCAACTGTAAAGCCTGTTGCTGCATGATTTCTTGAGTTGAACCATGCGTCTGTTCTGCGACCCACGAACCGAAACGCTCAGCATAAGCTAGAGTCTTTTGCCACCATGTATCGAGAGTCGAGATTAAGTCACCGAGACCAAGCCTTACAAAGTCAAACCATCCTTCGAAATAACCGATTTCCGCTTTGGCGGTTTTCTCGCCATTTTCTGTCAGATTACTGAAAAATTGAACAAACGGTTTAGAAACACTTCGAATACCTTCAACGATTGTGTCAAAAGCTCCGGTGAACAGCCGCACAAATCCACCCATGACCTGTTGCATCTCGGGTGAGTTGAGCATAGATGTGAATGTGTCGAGAGCTTGCGATGCTTTGAAGATTGTCTTTGCAATTTCCTGTCCAACTTGTCCGGTACTGATTGTAGTCCACAAGTCAGACCAGGCGTCAGACAGATTTTTCGTTGCACCTGTCATTCCCTGCATTTGGAAGTTGAGTGTCTGTGAGAAATTCTGCTTGGCAAGATTCTGCATGTACTGTTCAAGCGCGACATTAGTCGCTTCAATGGTCGTCTTCTGACCTTTGAACGTCATTTCAATCTGATCACCAACTCTTGTTGCCTGAATACCTAGTGTCTGCAAAGATTTCAAACGATTCATGCTCGCGCTTGACAATGTCTGAGCAACGCTTGAGAGTGACTGCCCGGTGCCAATGGCGATGGCAGAAAGTGCTTTGATTGTTTCTTCTGATGGCTTGAGTCCTACTTTGTTGAGTGATGTTGCTGCAGAAGTGATCTCGTCAAAAGACTGTGGGATTTTTCGTGAAAGATTGTTCAAGTCTTGGAAAAGAACTTTGGCTTGTTGCAAATCTCCGGTAATTGCAGTAAGGCTTGATACTTTACTCTCATAGTCCTTCATGCTTGAGACAATCTGACGGAAGGAAGATGTAACGCCAATCAATCCGGCAAGCGGTGCAAGCATCGACTTGAATCCACTTGAGATCTGCCCGATTGTAGAGAGTGATTCAGTCTTCATCGCTTTGAGCGATTTACTATACTTGTCTGTATTCAGACTCAGCACTGTTCCGGCATAGTTAACTGTCTTTGCCATTGTTCACCTTCTTGTTCTTTAAAAAATTTTTAAAAGACTCACTGTCATTTAACGAGTGAGCCGAACTTGCAGAATCTTTTTTTGACTCTTCAAATTCGGCTTGACAGATGCACACCCACATGTCGATCTCAGAACTTGGAAGATTCATCACATCAGTAAGTGTCATACCAAGTTCACGAGCAATTCGTGCTAGGAATCGGAAGTAATTGCTTCGGCACTTTTTTTTAATTCATCAGAGATGTTCAACAATTCAATTACTTTGTTGAAAAGTCTGTTCATCAGTGGATATGGCAACTCACACAGATATGAGTAGTCATCAGTGCGCTCAGTTCTGTCACCATCTTTGTCACATAGCATGAAGTTAAGTGCATAGAGTATGCGATCAACTTCGCCAGCATCTTTCAAGTCATTCTCAAACACGAAAAAAATCTGTGCTTTTTCACCAGCATTAAGTTCGGTCAGATAGAATTTAGTTCCCTTGCCTAATTCATCTGCATTAACCGCAACAATCTTCTTCGGTTTTTTGTGTTTATTAATTAACTCTCGGTACATGATCACACCTCATTAAGACGCATCTGTGAAGGTTACATCACCATTGATACGCATGGTAACTTTGGCTTTCACACCGTCTTCATTACCGCCACCAACAAGTGCATATCCGGAAATTGCAGCCTGGAATTTAGCAGTGTCGCCGTTTTTCCATTGACATTTAACCCAAATATTTGAGCCAGCTTCGGCAGCAGCTTTTAATGCTGCTTGATCTGTGTCGCCTGCATATTTATAGTAAGTCATTTCGATTTCCTGAGTATCCTTCATACCGGAAATGTAACGCTTTGTTGTGTCAGCAAGTGTTGTTTGTTCAATGAATGAACCGGAGTTACCAATGTCACCAATGTCTGTCAGACCGTTCCATGCGGACCATGTGCCAGCGGGGGTGGATGAATCAGGATCGGTAGATGCAGTAGAGAAACCCACAAGTAAACCTGCAATCAGAGTTGCATTCTGTGGAGTGTATGAAAAAATAGGAGTTACTGTCATTTTATATCACCTCTAGAAGTTAATATTTTGATTTAACTGTATCATTATAAGCCATTTCCAAGTCATTTTCGATGTTTTTAATAACATTTTTTTCGACTTTTTTCCATGATTTAACAACCCAATCGTTGCCTTTAATTCCTCGCACCATACCGCCAGTCTGAACACGTCTTTTTGCTCTCAAATTTGAGCCTTTGCCGATACGGTGATCTCTTGTGCCAAAGTTCTGCCAAACACCGCCATACATAGGTGCTTTGATATATGATGTGAAGCCTTTTTCCCGGTTTCTAACACCTGTCACAACCATCATTTTTCGGTTATTAACCTTGACTTTGCCTGTTATTCCGCGCTTTAACTGTCCGGTATGATGTCGTTTCCACTTCGACAATTTACCTTGACCGAGAGCAATGTCTTTGAGTTCAGCTTTTTCTGACGCTAAAAGCTCTTTATTCGCTTTCCGAAGTGTCGAGCGAATGATTTGTTTACGGGTTTTAGGCTCAAGCTCTTCAAGATCTTTGAGATACTTCTCAACTTGAGAAAACTCTACTGAGAGCTTAAAGCCGTTACTGTCAATCATCTTACCCATTGATGCTTGCCTTGATATTTAATGACAAAATTGAGCAGTAATAACTATCACTTGACGGATTGTAGTCTAAATCACGAAAATCACGATAGAAAATGTTCTCAAAATTACCGTCAGAACCATCAGTGTCATCATACATCAGAATGTCGGCTACATTGTCAATGTTTGCGCGGTCCCGTGAGTTGATATAGACATCAATATCAAATGTCAAATGAACAGGCCGGTTGGCTATGTCATAGATCACTTGAAGATTACTGATGTTAAAAGCCAAGACCGTATCGCCATTGTCGTTGTCGGGCACTAAATCGCAGTAACATGATGCAAGATCACCAACTCTAGTTCGCAGCCAATTCAAAGTTGCAGTTCGCAGTTCATTGATCATGATGTACTCCTTATACGATTGGTTGATTTATCCATCTCCATTGTGATGATGATTGAATCATCAGTATAACTGTCAGTAATACCTACGATGTCATACATTATATCTTTATATTGAACTCTCATTGTGGAGTTCAGTCCGCTTCTATATCGAATCTGAACCGTGAAGACGTCAGTCATGATGTCAACCTGGGAGCGCAGTTGCTCTCGTGTCGTAATCGGTCGTACATCTGCCCATACTTCGCAAACTTCATCGTTATTGTGATCAAAAATCTTGATTCTTGACCTTAATTTACCACTTTCAATCATGTGTTCATCACTCTGAATTGGTTTAACATATACTCGCACGCTTTCGGAATCTCGGAACTTGATCTGTTAGTGTACCAACTATCCACAAGCATCAGCTCACAGACACGCATCTGCTCTGTGTAGTAAATCTGTCCTTCGGTCAGTTCTGCCGTGTTATCCAGCACGAGATCGCGATTAAGGTATGTTCTGATGAAGTCGAAAGCGGAATTGTCAAGTGCTACAAGATAGTCGTCTTCGTAGTCTGTATCAATTCGTGAGTGCATCTTAATTTCTGTTAAAGTTGGTCGGTTTGCCATTAAATCATACCTTCTCTATGCAGTTTAATCACGATAGGATCTAAATCTTTAGCGTTATACCTGCCAGCTTTTACACTAAAAATATCAAAGCCATTAGGACTGTACTTAAGATCTTTCTTAATCACGATTGTTGCATCCTGCTTGTCAACTTTAGGTACAACATCTACTTTTAAACTCTTTTTCTCTGTCATTTTTCTATGTCCAATTTTGAAAAAAGCACCATATAGACTATGGTGCTTTGGTCGTAATGAGGAAAAAATAATATGGTATTACAATTTACAGTGAAGTACCTACATGAACAACCTTCAATGCTCTGTAATCCTGCACCAAACCACCAACACGCTTAATTGAGTAGAAACCCACATAAGGTTTGTTGGTCAGATCATCACGAACAATGCCGATGCCTGGTCTGTCAAGAACTGCATAGCCGGACTTCATATCACCAAAGATGATTGGATTTGAACCGCTTGCAATATCCGGCAAGTATTCACAAATCACAATCGGATAGCCTAACAGTAATGTTGGAGCATTAGTTGCAACATCAACACTACCGAAGATACGTCTCTGATCACTGTCTTTTAACAGTTGTTGCAGTGCAGTGTAAGTGTTTGTGTTCATGTACCACTTTGCATTAGAGCGATATCCAGTATTCAACTGATCTTTAGCCTTAATCAAACTGTTCAATGTAACATCAGTTGCAGAACCGGACACAATACCTTGCAAGTTGTTCCAGGTTCTGGTCTTGTCGCCATCAGCAGATAAAGTATAGGTTAAAATACCTTTTGGTTTACCTGTTCCGTCACCACTGATGAAAGCGGTTTCTTCTTTGTCGATGAAAGTATCAGACAAGTCTTTAACGAAGCCTTGCTGCACTGTGTACCATGAGTCAGCTAAAAATCTCTGAGTGTACTGAGGGAAAGCATACAGTTCGCCAAGTTCAGCGGTGATGTGCTGATAGGTCTGTGCGTCTGTTGCAGGTCTTGCATCAGTTTCGCCAACCCAGCCGCTTGCGATGCCGGAAGTCTTGTAGATGCGCTCGTACTTGTTGCCTTCAGGAGTGATGATTGTGGAATTCTGACGAATCACAGATTTACTGTCCAATAATTCCATTACCCGCTTGTCGAGTCCATCAGGAACAAGGAAACCACCTTCGGTATTAGTTCCGGTATTGCCGGAAACAGTCGGAGTTGGATCGCCATCTGCACGAATCAGTACACCAGTTCTAATATATCTTTCAAATCGTTTCTCATATGAGTCAGCCGAAGCAGACACCGGAGCAGAAGCGTTCTGTGCGAAAGAATTAGACTTAATTGCAGAGAGTTCACGAATCAGAGACTCAATTCTCTCATCATTCTTTGATGTTAAATCTTCAATTTTCTTTGAAAGTTCGATCATCAGTGAGTTGTCGACAGGTGATTGAACTTCATTTTCATTAGTTGTTGCCATATCAGGATCCTTGTTTAAGTCAGTTTGTGAAAAATCTTGTTGCTTTACGTTTGTGATCTGAGCATTGTCGTTGGCCGGAAAAGTCACGATTGAACACTCAATCAGATCAACATTGTCGAGAGCGTAAGCATCACGCTTTTTGTCAAATTTAATATCATCTGAATCAATCATGAAACCGATTGAGAAACCACGGACAGAGCCATCTTTAGCGTGTGCATAGGCGATCTGCGCTTGCGGATCTGCCATTGTCAATTTGAGTTTGCCGTATAAACCACGTTCATCTTTTCCAAGTTCAGTCCAGCGTCCGACAGGTTTAGTGCGATCATGCTGCCACAAGGCAGGCAGATAGCCTTCTTTGCTAAACTTATTCAGAGCATTGTCGAAAGCGGTCGGAGTCATGTATGTTCCGTAGCTGTCCACGTCATTGAACGTTGACAGATAACCTTCAATGATACCTTCATCGGACACTTTGACTTCGCGGAATTCAACTTCACGATATTTAATTTCAGTTGTCATATAAACCTCGCATTTTACTCACTTTTTAGCACAGTTTTTAATCATTGTCAACACTGTTTTCGTTATTTTGCGAGCTATTTTCGTTTAAATTCATAATATTACCATCATCATCCATATATGCGGTGTTTAATGGCAGTTTACGAATGTTACCGCCCTTGCAAGTGTTCATACCGAGTGCGGTTAAAGCATCATTGATGGTCATTACGCCACTGTCGAGTAACGATTTAATATAGTTTACTTGTGCCGTACTGTCACCACGGAGTAACGAAGATAAGTCAAACTTAAAACGATAGTCTTTGAACTTCTTGTCAACCAGCAGACATTTATTTAATCTTTGTTCAATCTTGCGGATGTAAGGCATGAGCGAATAATTAACAAACTGCAGATTCTGTTGTTCGATATTTGAGAATGTTGCATGATCTAGGTTTGCTACAAGGTGCGGTGGAATACGGAAGACACCGCAGATTTCATCACGGTCATACTTTCTCGATTCAATAAACTGTGCATCTGTGAGTGAGATTCGGAATTGCTGGTACTTCAAACCACTGTCAAGGATCATCGGCTTGCCAGCGTTTTCAGTTCCAGCATACTGACTATAAAATGCCTTGCGGATCGTGTCATGTGATTCTTTAGTGAGTTTAGCATCAGTTTGAAGAACACCGCTTGTTATTGCGCCATTCTGATATACTTTTCCGGCAAGATTTTCTGTTGAATTCGCGTTATACATCAGTTTGTTAACCTGGTGGATCGGGGAAAGTCCGTGCAATCCGTCAAAACTGTTAAGTCTGATGTGAAGCATATCCTCTTCACTCACAATGATTGTTTTAGTCTCTCGCTTGTTGTTGTCTGTAATGTTGATCGTGTATTCGGGAATGTTTGTGCCAAGTTTATAGTTCACGCTTACGCTATGGTTATTCAGCGGTATCAGTTCAGTAATCATACCTCCCACGCGCACAATGTATGCGTAGAAATTGCCATACACATCAAGACACCATGAGCACATTTCCCAAAATTCGGTTGCGGTTTGAAACTGATTAGGCTGGCTATGGATGAGCTTGTAGAGATTGTCATTGTGAGCAAGTTTCTTTGAACCGTCAACACCAATCTTATACAGTCTGATTGGAAGCATTGAGAGTGATTCTGCTCTCACACGGATACACGAATAGACTGTACTAATTCTCATGGCCGTGTCGCTTGACACGGTTTTGTTCAGCTCCGGAGAGTAAAGAATATCGGCAACAACAGACTGTTGTTGACTCTGTTCATTATCACGCTTGTTAATAAGCCGAGTAAATTTCCCTAAAATGCTCATCATCAGTTCCTTGTTGTGCCAAGATCATCAATCTGCCGATAGCCATCAGACAACAGATTGCGCCATCAATTTTATTTTCTACACGTAAATTTGCTTTACGAGGAAAGTCGTTACCATTGTTGTCGGTCTTGCTTTCCACATTCTGAATGTTCCATCCGAGACATGGATTTCCATCATAATGGAAGCGTCCCGAGATGATTGCAGCATTCATTTCTTTCATAGCAGGAGAGAAGTATGCGGTTGTCTTCGAATATTCAACCACGTTCAAGCCGTATTCTCTCTCGCACTGTTGTTCCATCTGCAAAGCGTTGTAGCTATCGAAAATAACTTCTTTCGGGTAATAGATCTCACCCGTACTTCCGATAGTTTCAGTCATGGCAAGATAGTCTGTCTCGTAGCCATCGGAAACATTGAGTATTCTACCACAAGATGTGTTAGAATTTCCACTTTGTGCAAAGTTCTGATAGCGTTGATAGTTTTTATTTGATACATCATTGACTGTATTCTCAGGCAGAAAAAACTCGGGGAAAACATAATAATGGATTTCTCCATCAATCACCCTGGCAAAAGCAACGAGTATGCAGCCGAGGTCAAGTTTAGAAGACAAGTCAACAGAAACAACACCAACGTCTCCGATGAAGTCATGAATGTTGAGCGATGTGTCGATACACTTTGACAGTGCGCCCATGTCAAAATAGTTCTTTGCAGAATTGACCCAGCAATTCAAGTGTTTAGTCAGAAACTTTGCTCTGTCTTCCGGTTTCTTAAAAGAGTCATGGCACTGCTGGAGCAAGTAGTCTGTTTTGAGTGACACGCCAAAATTCGGATTTGCTTTCGCAATAATTGACAGATTAACTTTGTCAATTTCTTCTCTCTCGTCTTCGGGGAAGTCAAGCGGATTTTTAATCTTGTCGAGATCTCCATCGTCGACAGAATAAATTCTTGCGAAGTGACGTTCATCCGGAACTATGCCGTAAATTGAATCCACATTCTCATCATGCTTTGCTTTACAAAATGACATTAAATCATATCCGGCAGTTGTGATCATGAAGATCATAGGTTGATCACGGGAGCCGAGTCCGGTTTGCTGACACTCATAGAGAGAACCGTCCGGATGTTGATGTATTTCATCAAGCACCGAGAAACTAGGACTTGTACCATCTTGAGGTTTACCGATGATTGGCAGGAACTTTGAACCGTCCGGCAGAAGTATAGACTCAATTTTAACATCGGGATTAAACTTTTTCTGAAGAGCCATGTTATTCAAGATCATCAATCTTGCTGGACTGAATACTTCAAAAGCCTGCTGCTTTGATTTAGCACCACAGTACACTTCGGCTCCATGTTCTCCGTCAGCCATCAGCATGTAGAGCGCATTTCCGGCAGCGAGAACAGTCTTGCCGTTTTTACGCGGAATTTCGTTATAAACTTCAATGTAGCGTCTGAGTCCACTGTCACGGTCTACCCAGCCGAAGATGTTAACTTCAATCTCACATTGCCACGGCTCAAGAATAATCGGACTGTTCGCCCATTTTCCTTTGACATGTTTCAGTGTTTCGATGAAAAAGCAAGGTCGTTCAGCTTTAATCGGATCAAACATCCACTTTGAGTTCTTGTTCTCCAGGGAGTTCATCAGATCATTGAGACTGTTCTCGACAGATCTTGTCAGAAGTTCAGATCTTTCAATACGTCCATCTACAACGGCATCAGCATACGACAGAGCTTTAATCGTGTGACTGAAGCCGAGTGCGTATCGGGGAACGTCTTTGACTGTGCGCTTGAGTGCGTTGCAGTACGTTTTTAGATCATTGCTAAAAATCGTCATACTGTTCCTCAATATCCACTCTCGCTCTGCCTTGTTGTCCTGATTGTGCCATGCAGTCGTAGATTTCAGTCTTCGGATCTAGCGTGAGAGTGTTATAGCATTTCAACATCTCGTCTGTAATCTTTGATTTAACCATGTGCAGAGCCGGTTTGCAGATGTCATCAACAAAAGTGATATATCCGAGTTTCTCAAGTTCATAAGTTGTGCAGTTTGCGAGAGACGTCCACTGCACCGCCTGGGCGACCACCTGCAGATGGTTGTACTTGAGTTTACCACGGTGAATTAAAGTTCCACAGATGTCTTTCCATATCTTCTCAGAGTTTGGAAAATCCTTGAGCGTATCAGGGAGTGGCGGAACTCGTGGAAGATTTTCGTCAGTATGAATGTCGGGCAGATTCGTTGCTGGTCTTCCGCCAATGCCTATCGAATTTGACCGCCTTCTGACTCTGACGTTAACAGTTTTCTTTACAGTCATGATTTTAGTATCCTTCTGAAAACATAAGTTATTGATTTTTCGGCATTTTTCCTAAAATTTGACCTAAAATTTTAAAATGCGTGAAAGCGCGATAAAATGTCACATTTCGCTAGAGATTTTTCATACCCCCTACCTTGTAAGAGTTTGTGGACTGTCAAAATTTTGACAGCGATGAAATCAATCCATAGCAAGTAAATATGATTACTTGTATCGTGTCAGACTCTCTCGAGCAGTTTTAATCTTGTGGCACTCATGACACAATGATTGCAGATTACTCTCATCATCAGTTCCACCTTGCGCTAATGGTATAATATGGTCCACGTCCTCCGCGACTTGATACTTCCCGTTACGCAAGCATTCCTGACAGAGATAACTGTCACGCTTTAAAATGCTCTGTCTTAATTTATACCACTTTCGGCCGTATCTTGCAATACTTGAACCTTTAAATTTTTGATAAATTGTCCAGCGTTTATATTTACTTCTGCATTCATCACATAAACCATCTGCACCCGATGCTTTAACCAAATGGCATTGAGTGCACAGAGTTCTGAAGATTCTTGCCATGATTTTCTCCTGTTTCTGAATAGAATACCACATTTGTACGAAAAATGAACTAAAAATACATTATAAAAATTACTATCCAAACTATCCAAAAGTTATCCATTCGGAGAACCGCACCACATAAGGCTTTCCGTGATTCTTGGATAGATTGGATAACTTTTTTATATAACCATACGCGTGAAAAAAAAATAATAATAAAAAAAAGAGAGAATGAGAGAATAAAAAAAATATTAATATACATATGTAAAAAAGTTATCCATTCTATCCAAAACTGGTTATTTTATAGACATTTGGATAGAATGGATAACTTTTTTGCATAGGTAAAAACTTATCCAAACTATCCAAGTAAAAAATTTTTTTGCACCATATAAAAAAAACTTATCCATTCTATCCAAGCATTTTAAAAAAAAGTTTTGCACCATATAAAAAAACTTATCCATTCTATCCAAGTGGAAAATAAAAAAAAGCATCCAGTCTGAATGCTTTTTGATATTTGTTCCCGAAAATGGAACTAATTAAAACTGATTCTGAAACATTGATTCGTCATTTTCATCATCTTTTACATTCTCAAACTCCTCGCAGTTTTCATTTTTCAGTTTAATTCCGAAGTACAACCTGGTGTGAGTATCGGTCTTTTTTGATGGGAAATTCATGATCTCCATACTGTCCTCAAACTCCTTCTTTGTCATTACTCGTGATATGTTGGTCTCTGCACAATGACGCTGGTATCGTACGTACAAATCTGACAGTTTCTCTTTGTCACTGTTGTCTGAAGTCTTGTCAACACACTCGGAGATAAATTCAAAGATTGAGCTTGCTGAATTTAGCCATCTGTTTTTAGCGTCTTCACATGATCTAGGTGGATCAAACTTTCCTCTTTCATGGAGTCTCTTGAGTCCTTCAAGTGCTTTGTTAAAGATGCCTGATAATTCACTTCCTATGATGCGCTGAGCGATGTTGAGATCCATTTCATCTGCAGTAAAGTGTCTGTTGAATGGCACAACCATCGCGCGTCTCTTGAAACCTTCCGACACATCTTTAGTCTTTGGAAAGCCGTTGCAGCACAGTACGACCGTGGATATTTTGGTGAAAGTGTAAGTATCAAATCCTTTAGGGTTGGCAGTCATTTTGCCACGTTCAGAAAGCTTCTTTAATACTCCGTCCGGCAGAACAACACTTTTGTTAACATCATCATCGAAAACAAGCAATTTGCCTACAAGTGATGCAGTTGCATGACTGTCACTGCCTGTTCCTGTTCTGAAACGCTCTATACTCTCCGGCAGAACTGCATCACCAAGCATTGCTGATATGATTTTCATCATTGTGGATTTTCCGTCACCGCCATTACCTCTCAGTAAAAAGAAGTGAGCTAGATTTTTATTAGGATAAAGAATATATCCTATGATCTCATACCAATGGCGGATAACGTCTTCACAGTCCGGCAGATTTCTGAAAATCTCATGCAGTGCCTTGTCATATTGCGGACACTTAGCTTCAGGATCGTACACAATATCTGTGACTGAGAGCAGATGACTGTCTGCATTGTGTCTGTTGATGAATTTAGTGGTTATTTTGCTCTGCTCATCTTCTTCAATCCACAGTTCACCATTCTGACAGTTAATCACGGGTTTAGGCTCTCCTTTGAGATCCAGCACATCATCGCATTGAGCTGTCCTTGTTCTGATGAATCCTGACGCCTGAGTGTAGAGACTCTTCTCATTTATCTTGGAGCACGGATCGAGTTTTTTCTTGAATTGTTCAAGCTCATGCAAGATATTCTTGTCAACATAATCATTTGTAACAACTTTCCAATACTTGCCGTTAAACCACCAAAACTGTTTGTTCACACTGTTGATTAGCCAGTCTGAATTGTGGAACTTGTGTTTAAGTGTTTCCATAGCGAGACAATGAGCGAGATCGTGCGTTCCGTAATTCAACATTTCCATGCGCACTCTGTTTGAGAGCTTGGCGAATTTGTCTTCACTGATGTCGAGATTAGATCTGATTGTTTCAAGTGCAATTCTCTGTGTGATTTCATCGGCAGCCAGCGCGCTCTTTATTGCAGTAACAATATCACTGTCTTTACTGCTCTTTGTGATTTTATTTGCAAGATTTAATGCAATTTTTGATTTACCGTTGTTTTGCGATGGCTCAGGATAGTCCTCTTTGTCTTCTTCCGTCTCTTCAACAGTAAATTCTTCTTCGGCATTAAAGTCTTCATCGGCAATCGCAAACTCCTCCTCTTCTTCATCTTCACAGTCAGTAATATTGTCAAAGTCTTTGGTCTTCAACCGATACTCTTTGCCGTGGCATTTTACTTCATTGAGAAGTGTTCCGATTGTGATATTGTTCATTGTATCATCGTTAATACTGTTCCATCTTGTCACAATCTTACTCTCATCATCTGCATATTTCGGATCTGACAGAGACCATTCAAGAAAAACATCAAGTCCTTCACCTCGCGTTGCATGATGCGAACCAAACATGATCTTCGACCACTCATCATTTGATTGATAATCTTCAACCGGCAGTAAATTCAGTATATCTCTCAGTTCATCATTTGAGATATATTTATCTTCACTTGAACCTGCACTTGAACTTGATACACTCTTGACAGTCAGTAAATCAATGAGTTTGCCTGGCGCGGTAAAATCGCTTGTGATGTTCCCAAACTGATACTCACCGTGAATTGTTTCGCATCCAGCACAGACTACCTGCCGTCCGTGAGTCTTGAATTCAATACCGGGGAAACGGTCCTTGAGTTCATTCAACAGTTTGACATCGCGATCAAGTGTCATGTAGAAATGGTATCCGCCCGATCCGGTCTTTACGTAAGTGCACACTGCGAAAAGGTCGATACCTAGAAAAGACATCAGTTTGTCGAGACTGTTCTCCTTGCCGTAGTTTCTCGGATCGCAGTCCACAATCAGATGATTACGACCGAGTCTGAAGCCGATGTTATATCCTTTATTGAAGAATGATTTAATATCATCCACGGAGTAGTCTTTAGTCTGCCACTCTTTCTGCAGTGGCTCTTTGCCCTGTGAGTCACCTGTCGGCTTGCGCAGTGGTATGAGATCAAGCTTTCTCTTTATATAATAATTCAACTGTTCAATGTCACGCATAGAACACTCCTCTATTTCTTGTATTCATATTTATTCTTGTATTCATATTTATTAGTGATATATTCTTTTAATGCAGGTGGGACTTCATCCGCAAGTTCACTTTCCATCACAAATTTCACTCCGCGATCTGTTATCATGTCATTTTTTCTCCACAGGCTTATCGTTTGAAACGGCAGATTAACACTCATACCTAAATATGAGATATTGTTATCAGATATCTCTAAAAGTCTGTGCAATAATTGAACTTTCATCAAGTCAATTTCTTTCTTGGTCATAGTTGCCTCTCTATAATTAAAAACATATTCTTTATACTACATCATTTGTTTGACAAAATCTATAAAAAATATTTAATTTTTTTTGAAAAAATATATTGACTTGATTTTTTTATTGTTGTACTATGAGTGTATCGTTTAAACAGAAGGACGTTAGATATGATTATAAACATTCAAATTGACACAGAGAATTCAAAGACTCTGACCGATGCAGTTGAGTTCATTAAGAAACTGACTGACAAACCTCGGAAATCGGAAACCACTCCTGAATTTGCGAGTGTGGCTGACGATAGAACTGAAACTGCACAGACTGATGACGTGCTGGAGACTCCTGCAAACATGATCAAGTTCTGTAAGACAAAACTTTGCTCTATGGCCAAGAATGGCTCTAAAGACAAAGCGAAAGAGTTCATGATCAGACACAAACTTAAATCAACGGCAGACATTGGCACACTCTCTGAGAGCCGACTGACTGAATTCTATCACGAATTAGCGAGGATTTAATCATGGGACACTCAAAACTTGCTCCATCATGGAGTAAAACATGGATAACATGCACCGCAGCACCGAACTTCTGCGAGAAACTCGGACTGAAATCCGAGAGTTCAAGCTATGCGAACCTCGGGACTGCAGTTCACGCTCTGATTGAACAATGTCTGAAGAATAACAGATGCCCGGCTGACTACATTGGCACCGAGATATGCAACTACGAAGTAACATCAGACATGGCTGAAGATGCCACGATAATGGTTAACTTCGTGCGTAATCTGTGCGATGAATACCGTAAACATGGCTTTAAGTATGAGTGCTCATCAGAGATTTATGCAGATTTGACTTTTCTCGGCATTGACGGTATGGAAGGCGGAACTGTTGACTGCTGTATCTATGCACCGGAGCTTGGACTCCACATCATAGACTATAAGAATGGCAGTGTGTACGTTGACGAAGTGTGCAACAGTCAATTGATGATCTATGCAGTCGCCATGATTGAGAAGTATAAGATCTGCAGTGGCTCGGTTGAACTGAGTATTGTTCAACCTAATGCAGGCGGAGACATCATCAGAACATACAGTACCACGGTTGCTGATGTTAATGCGTGGAAGTATAAAGTGCTGATTCCTAAAGCAAAGGAGACTCTGAGCGACGGCACATTCTGCCCGAGCGAGTCTGCCTGCAAGTGGTGCCCTGCACATGGCGACTGTGCACACCTAAGAGATAAGCTTCAGAGTGATGCCATGATTGAGTTTGCCGGAGAAGCTGATGTATTGCCGTCACTCTATACGCTAACCACTGAGCAGAAATCGAAGATCGTGGAGTTTGGCGATCAGATTAAGACATTTGTTGACAATGTTCGCCAACACGTCACAAACGAACTGCTTGACGGATCTCATGATTATAAAGGCTCTCTTAAACTTGTGCGCAAGAACACAAAGCGAAGATTCACGGATGCTGCCGGAGATCCGATCATGTCTCCACTGTTTGATGTGCTGACTGCTGACGAGATTTACAAAAAGTCGATGAAACCAATCAGTGAGATTGAGAAACTGCTCAAAAAGAAACTTGATAAGGAACAGTTTGAAGAAATCATGAGCGAGATTGTAGAAAAGCCGTTAGGCGAGATTGAAGTTGCGTTGTCTGACGACAAACGAGTTGAAGTTAATTTAAGTGAAATTGAAAATAAGAGGTAAATTCTATGCCACAGAAAATGATAGTTAAAAATGTAATCGGTGTATATCCATTCTTAACCGAACCTAGAAAAAACCAGGACGGATCATTAGGTAAGTATTCACTATGCTGCATATTGAAGAAAGACGATCCGCAGATTGAACAGATCAAGCGAGCCATCGTTACGGTTGCCAAAGAAAAGTTCGGTGAGAAAGTTAAACTTGGAGCAATCAAACTGCCGTTGCGAGATGGTGATGCTGAGAAAGACGGAGATGAGTTCAAGAATTCGTATTTCTTTAACGCGAACTCCGGTAACAGACCACAGATTGTGAATCGGTTCAATGAGAAAGCCACAGAACAGGATCTTGAAGAGTATTGCTACTCCGGAGCCACATTTCATGTGTCAATCAGTTTCTATGCTTTTGACAACCAGGGCAATCGCGGTGTTGCATGTGGTCTTAACAACGTGATGTTGCGCAAGAAAACAGAACACATTGGCGGTGGTGCATCTGCACAGTCTGAATTTGCAGAATTCGCAGACAATGCTGATGACGAATTTGAGAACCAGGACAAAGATCTGTATGCACCGCAGAACAAGAAGTCTGACGATGTGGACTTTGAAGAAGACTTCCAATTTTAATTATTTTTTGTAGGCTCGCTCTCTCGGGTGAGCCGTTTTTGTCAGAAGAGAATTTTCATGAGATGTCGAAAAATGACTAATTTAGAATTTAATAAAAGAGCTGACGCTCTAAGAGAATCATCAGAAACAAAAGAAAATTTTGTATGCGATAAGATTACTGAAAACAACCTTTATGATTTCATTTTATATGAGATGTTCAAAGGGGATTCAGAGAAAATGAATGAGGCTCTAGTAGATTATTACTCTGATGATTATGACAGATATTGCGACGATATTATTTCTACTTGGATTGAGGGCGACGAGTATGACGAATAGACCTTTAAAAGATGTTGTTCATAGTGATATAAACTATTTTCAGAAAAAGTTAAATAAATATATCAATCAAGGGATAACCCTTAAAAAGGAACTTAAAGAATTAAGAAAAAATTCTACTCAAAATGTAGATAGTATTCTTAAAAAATTAGAATACCTAGAAAACATTAATAACACAATTAAAAGACATGAGCGCATATTAGGTTATCTGAAAGATTATGTAGAAAAAGAGTTTGGAGTAGAGGAATAATCAAAATGAACCTAAGAGATTTAAAAACTTTTGTGGCAACACGTATGACTAATAACTTAACTGAATGTGGAATTAACCTTGATCAGATTGAACAGGTTAAAATTTATGACAGCAAGATTCCGTCAAATGATAACGATGATAATTTGGTTTGGAAACTTAAAACAGATAATTATAGCTATTCAAAGATAATACAAAAGATTGATCAATGGATAAACATTCAGATTATCGTTTGTTACATGAACGACGATTTAGACATAGATTTGTCTATTGAAATTAAGGGAAACGGTAAAGGGATGATGGCGATATAAAGGGGTCAATATGTTTCTTTTAGATAGAATAGAGGAAGAAGATAAAGAATATTACGACAGGATTTTTAATGAGTATAAAACGGCTTTTCTTAAAACGAACCATGACTGCCGTGTTCCTACTGACGAGGAATTGAAAGAGTATTTAGAAACCAGATTAGAAACTACTTATGATTTTAAAGCGGATTTTGTTTATGAACTAAACGATGATGATTTAATAGTGGATAACCTTTATGAATTTACTGAATTTTTTATTAAGAATGTAGATAGGTTGATATGACAGCAGAATTAGATAACAACGACTTTTACGATCAAATGGACGAAGCTATGAGAACTGATATTGCTACAAAGCGAAAGTTTTTTGTTGAAGAGGTGACTTTTAACAAGCTGTTTGATTTTGTGACTTATGAATTTTGTGACGGTGACAGTGATAAAACTTGTGAGAAGTTAGCAGAGTTTTATGGAGAATTTTATGACCATTATTTCGCTGACGTTGTGCGACGTCGTTGGTTTGTTTCAGATCGGTTAGATGTTGAATTTTTGTTTGATTTTGTGACTTATGAATTTTTTGGTAAAAATAGTGACAAAGTTTACGAAAAATTTGCAGAGTATTTTAATCAAGAATATAACGATTATTGTGATTATATTGCGTCAAAAGACGATGATGATTACTAATAGATATTTAAAAGATTATGTAGAAAAGGAATTTGAAGGGGATTAACATGTGGCTTTTAGATCAAATAGAGGAAAAAGACAAAGAACATTACGACAAGATTTTTAATGAGTTTAAAACAGTTTATTGCAAAGCATATGGCAAAAACTTTACTGACGAGGCTATAAGAAAGCATTTAAAACGAGAATTAGAAATTGCTTATGAACTTAAAGCGGATTTTGTTCATGAATTAAACGAGGATGATTTGATACTGGATAATCTTGCCGAATTTACTGAATTTTGTAGCAAGAATATAGAGAGGCTGTTGCGCTATTTATATTGGTCATCAGTTGTTTATACACCATATACCTATGCAAAACCTAAATTACACGAAATGGGTTATTTCACTGATAATGTGGAAGCATTTGATAATTTGAAAGATTTTGAATTGAGTTATGTATATGGTGAATTAATTGATTATAACGGTGATTGCGAAAAGCCGTACCTTTGTGATTTTGAAGATGATACTGATATAGATGTTGGTTCAAAGTTTTTTGAGGATAATTTTGCTTTTTACATTCCGGAAAATACCATATCGCCAGAAAAACAGGAATGGTACA
>Ga0326513_10000277_pt1 | contig 41676 bp, 41 predicted proteins | sample 2_2465_0518_D_FD_203654 | JGI IMG/M metagenome (GOLD analysis project Ga0326513, IMG submission 203654) | Bovine rumen microbial communities from UC Davis, California, United States - 2_2465_0518 | ecosystem: Host-associated > Mammals > Digestive system > Stomach > Rumen | place: USA... | reverse complement strand
CTGATTAGTAAGGACATGGGCCTTTACACATGGTGTAGCATATCTCCCCGTCACTCTTCCATGTGTAAAGGCCCATGTCCTTACTAATCAGCATCGAGTCTGTTGCCACCAGTTCAAGGTTGGTGTTGTAATGTTGAATTTTGAACCATCGCTTGTCGTTCTGTGTCTTCTTGTCGAACTGTTGTTCAAGCACGCCATGCTCACCCATCGGAGTGGTGTATGTGTCTTTGTATTCGCGATATGGGAATTCCACACGGGCAGTTACTTGCGCATGACTCACAGTACTGCACAGCAAAAAAAATAGTAAATAAATTGTTTTGTTCATGTTTCGTTTTATGTATGTATCTGATTCCTTTTATGTATGTATCTTCTAATTCAGCGCGCAAAGTTATATTTTTTTTTCGTATTTATGGTAATTTGTATTTCTGTCGGCGTTGTTTTTAACTTTTTTTGGATGATTTCTATATATAATTAATGCGTGACCTCGGAAAATTGTCAATTCACAACAGACAGTTGACAATGGACAATTGAAAGTTGAAATGGGGGATAGCAAGGGAGTAACAAGCATGAATGCCGCCTTGAAACTTACACAGAAACTTCGCGAAATATGGCCTGACGATCCAGTCAAAGGTGATTTCGCCCTCTTCGGACTTGGCGTTGACAATAACAGTAACAGGTAACGGGTAACAATAAGAAAAATAGTGTAAACCTATGCCTATATTTATTATTTATATATATAATAAGGTATATAAACTCCTTAGAAGATTTCAGTAAAATTTGGCCATGCACTAAAATCCTTATTGTTACCTGTTACTTGTTACTGGTCGGGATTTTCTTGCTTGTTGAGCGAGACTCATATCTTGGCCGTAGCCATCTAAAGTAAAGATAATAAGGCTGTTAACATACAATTATAGGGCAGAGCATAGGTGACTGACAGTCTCAATAACATAACAATAAGCATTAATTTCTGGCTGATTCACCCTACTCTGTATGCTTGAAAAACGATGTAAAACGCGAAAATCATTCCAAAAACATTTCCCCAAAGTTAATACAGGCTTCAATGAGATTCTGTGAGAACTTTCAACACCTTCCGATGCAGTTGCGTTGTAAGTCCGTTCCAGGTCCGTTGTAAATCCGTTCTAGGTCCGTTGTAAATCCGTTCTAGGTCCGTTCATCCTATAGTCCTAGGAGCGGACTCAGAGCGAAGGCACAGCGAAGGCATAGCGAAGGCATTACCCTTGCAGTAACAGGTAACAGGTAACAATAAGGATTTTAGTGCAAGTGCATCTCATTTCAGACATGGTACCCCCGTCTGGATATGCTCTGTTGGGTGGGGCTATGAATAATTCAGGTTAACATTCTGAAAATGGAAGAGAAATAATCACGTGGAGATTTGGATTTATCATCCGAAAATCAAAAGGTCAACAGAGAAGGCAATAAAAAAGTGAGGCATTCTTGCGAATACCTCACTTATGTTTTTTGCTGTGAGCTAAAGATTACTCTGCAGCAGCCTCTTCAGCTGGTGCCTCCTCAGCAGGAGCAGCCTCTGCCTCAGCCTTTGCAGCCTCAGCAGCAGCCTTCTTGTCAGCTACCTTCTTAGCGATAGCCTCGTTAACCTTCTTCTCTGCCTCGAGAGCAGCAGCTGCTGCCTTCTTCTTAGCGTCAGCGAGATTAGCCTTTACAGCCTCGATGCCCTTAACCTTGTCAGCCTTCCAAGCATCGAACTTCTTCTGAGCCTCTTCCTCTGAGAATGCGCCCTTCTTAACGCCACCCTTAAGGTGCTTCATAAGATAAACGCCTTCCTTTGAAAGGATGTTACGTACGGTGTCAGTTGGCTGAGCACCACACTCTACCCAGTAAAGTGCCTTCTCAAAATTCAAATCTACTGTGGCAGGATTGGTGTTTGGGTTGTAAGTACCAATCTTCTCAGTAAATTTACCATCACGTGGAGCTCTTGCGTCAGCGATAACGATGCTGTAAAAAGCGTAGCTCTTACGACCACCGCGCTGCAGTCTGATTTTTGTTGCCATTTTTTGTAAAAATTTGTTGTTAGAAATGAATTTTATGCCTCTAACTCGTAAAGGCGGGTGCAAAGTTACTAATTTTCTGCGAGATACAGATATTTTACTCGAGCAAAATACCAACAAATTAATATTTATTAACTAAAAGCCGATAGCAAGCAACTATTCTCTCTTTTTTGAGCGGTCACCATTTCGAGACACCAAAGTTAATAGCCCCCAAAAACAACAAGAAAAAGGAAATACTACGAATTATTCTTGAGAAAGGCATCAATCTTAATGATTCCGCTCTCTGTACAAATGCCACGAAGCAAGGTACACACGAAGCTCACAAACACCTCGCTCATATCATACATGGAATATTCTTCATGAGTGCGGAATACGAATGAGAGATGGCGACAGATTTTCAAGATAAAATCATAATTCACCTCCGGGCGGAAATACCCCTCCTCTATGCCACGACGGAACACCTCCATCGTTTTCTCCTGATTGTCATTCTCAACATCATGGAACTTATCCGTAAGTCCAGGATAAAATTTCAAGTCCCTGAAAAACTGAGGGTTGGTATTAGAATAAATTTCTGTCTGGATTCTAAAATGCTCAAGAATAAGATCCATCACGTCATTATTCTGCATTTTAAATGCTTCCATTTGTGCATGATGCTCTTCCATGGAAAGTCTGAGCACATCAATAAGCAAGGCCTCCTTGTTCTGGTAGGTCTCATAAAGAGTGCGCTTGCTCATTTTCAGAGCAGACGCAAGATCGTCCATCTTCACGGCACGAATGCCATGAAGACGGAAAGCCTCACGAGCCATAGGCAATATGTTGGCTTTCAGTTGTTGACGACGATCTAATATCTCCATATTATTCTTTTTTAGAATGGGAGATCATCAGCAGACTCACCTGCTGCCTCTTGCTGTGGAGGGAATGGTGCTGCAGGATTTGCATCGGCCATTGGAGCATCACCCATTGGAGCTGCCTGATTCTGCATTGGAGCAGGCTGAGCAGGAACAGCATTAGGATCAACCAGGCGCACGTCGAAGGCACGGATATCTGTAAACCAGCGGCCATTCCATTCATGAGCGTCAATATCGAAAGCAACGAGTACAGTCTGGCCTATCTGGATATTGAAGCGCTGAAGACGGTCTGCTCCGAACACAGTGAACACCAGATGGCGTGGGTACTGCCCCTCCTGATACTCAATTACGAACTCCTGTGACTTCCATTCGCCACGGGCACTTACGCCGCTACGCTCAGGAAGAGCTGCTATTACTTTACCTTGTAATTCCATTATTATTTATTGTTGTTTTTGATTTAAAATCTATTTATAGGTTGCAGAAAAAGACAATTCTTCAAATTGATGCCGTTTTCGTCTGCGAAATTACTAAAATATTTTTAAAATCGACAACTTTATTGGGATTATTTTTTCAAATAACACAAAAGTTTTGTATCTTTGTAGGCAATTTAACACATTTGAACATTAAGAAACAAAACAAATCATACAAGACTATGAGATTTTCAATTTCAAGCACAGCTCTAAACAGCAAACTAAACATTCTGAGCAAAGTCATAAGTCCGAAGAATAGCATCAGCATTCTTGAATGCTTTCTCTTCGAGGTACAAGACGGGAAACTCATCCTTACAGCTTCAGACAACTCTAATATGATGAAATGCACCGTTGACCTGAACGAGCATGATGTCAACGGTTCATTCTGCGTACCTAACAGAATTATGTTGACGGCAGTCAAGGAACTTGCCGACCAGCCACTCGTATTCGACGTAAACCTCGACGATTGCAGCATTCAGATGAACTATCAGAACGGTTCATATAAGATTTACGGTCAGAAAGCCGATGAATATCCACGTCTCAAGACTCTTGAAGGCGAGGCAACAACAACAACAATTCCTGCCGAGGTTCTTGCCAACAACATCAACCGCACTATCTTCGCAACAGCACAGGACGAATTGAGAATGGTGATGAACGGTCTTTACTTCGACCTTACCGAGGACTACATGGCAATTGTTGCATCCGACGGTCATAAGCTCGTCAGAAACCGTATCTACAGTTGCAAGACAGAGATTCCTTCATCTTTCATTCTGCCAAAGAAACCGGCAAACCTTCTCCGCTCTGTTCTCGGTTCAGGCGACTATGACGTAACAATCAGCTTCAACCAGACAAATGCAGAGATCCACTTCGCTGACGGTATGCTCTCATGCCGACTCATCGAGGGAAGGTATCCTAACTATAACAGCGTTATTCCAAAGGACAATCCAAACACCTTGACTCTCGACAGAAAGGCACTCGTAAGCGCAATACGAAGAGTTATGCCATTTGCAAGCGAGAGCACACAGCTTATCAAGCTTCGTCTGGAGTTCAATACACTTGAAATCAACGCTGAGGATCACGATTTCGCAACAAGCGCTCGTGAAACAATAGCATGTGAGTATGGTGGTATGCCTATGAGCATAGGTTTCAAGGGCGGCGCTTTGTACGAGATATGTAACAACATTTCTTCCGACGACATCGTCATCGAACTTGCAGATCCGGGCAGGGCAGGTCTTATCAGTCCTTCACAGCAGCCAGAGGGCGAGGATATCCTCATGCTGATTATGCCAATGCTCCTTAACGATTAATCCGGGATGAAACTCAACTTGACAAAACCTCTCATCATCTTTGATCTTGAGACCACAGGACTGGATATAAGCAAGGACCGAATCATCCAGATCTCATACATCAAGGCGATGCCTGACGGTACAGAGACACGCAGGAACTACATGGTGAACCCAGAGTGCAAGCTACCTCCTGTGATTACGGAGATAACAAGCATCACAGACGAGATGCTGGCAGACAAGCCTACGTTCAAGGAACTTGCGGGAACACTCGTCAAAGACTTTGAGGGATGTGATTTCGCAGGTTTCAATTCCAACAGATTTGACGTACCTATGCTTGCAGAGGAACTGCTTCGTGCAGGACAGTCATTCGATTTCTCCAAGTGCCGTCTCATCGATGTGCAGACTATCTTCCACAAGATGGAGCGTCGTAACCTTGCAGCAGCATATAAGTTCTACTGCGGAAGGAAAATGGAGGAAGACTTTCAGGCACACCTTGCCGATCAGGACACCGAGGCAACATGGAAGGTCCTTCAGGCACAGCTAGATATGTACGACCCAGCCAAGCAGGAAGAGGAAGACCGCAAACTGGAGAACAACATGGATGTGCTCAATGAATTCTCACGCCAGAATGACAATGTGGATTTCGCAGGCAGAATGGTATGGGGCGAAGTGAAAGGTCCTGACGGCAAGCCGCTTCTTGACAAGAACGGTAAGCCGAGGAAGCAGGAACTGTTCAACTTCGGCAAATACAAGGGCATGGCAGTTGCAGATGTTCTTCGTCGAGACCCCGGCTACTACTCTTGGATGATTGGCGGTGACTTCCCGCTTGAAACCAAACAGTGGATGACAAGAATAAAGATGCGCGAGATCTATACAGTAAAAAATTAAAAGTGCGTTTCAATACACATCATAATACAATCACCATCCGTACCATCGCAGTCTTTGCGATGGTATGGTTGTGTAATGCCTTTTCGTCTGCTCAGGAGTTCAAGGCCAAATTCACCATAAACCACAATGCCGTACAGATAGCCGACCAAGGCATCTTCGACAAACTGAAGGAGACTTTGGAGGAGTTCTTCAACAACCGCCAATGGACAAACCTACAGTTCAAGGAGAACGAGCGTATTACCGCCAACTTCAACCTCACGGTAAAGAAATTCTCGCAAGAGGAAAACTCATGGGGATGTACTGCCACTATTCAGGCTATCCGACCCGTGTTTAACAGTTCTTATACAACGACATTCTATAACAACACCGATCAGAACTTCGATTTCCAGTTCTCGCAGTTTGACCAGATTGAGTTCAACGAAGAGAATATCGACAATCAGTTGACTGCTCTCCTTGCCTATTATGCCTACCTCCTTATCGGACTTGACCTTGACACCTTCGCACCAAACGGAGGAGAGGAGATATTGCAGAAATGTATGAACCTCACAAACAATGCCCAGAATCTCGACTATCCGGGATGGAAGGCTTTCGACAACTCACGAAACCGATTTGCTATAATCAACGATTATCTTGACGGAGCCATGGCTCCTTTCCGTCAGTTGCAATACAACTACTATCGCAAGGGACTTGACGAGATGGCAAACAACGTGGAGCGAGGTCGAACGGAGATAACAACAGCCATTCAGGAGGATCTTAAGAAGGCACACGAGGACCGTCCGCTTTCAATGCTTCCACAGATATGGACCGACTATAAGAAAGAGGAGATTGCCAACATATATAAAGGAAAAGGTACACAAAAGGAAAAGGAATCGGTGTATGACATTCTCTTTAGTATCAATGCCTCACAAAACAACACGTGGGAGAAGATAAAACAATAGTTCAATGCTTAAAGAATTACATATAAGAAACTTCGCTCTCATTGACAGTCTGGACATTGATTTTGAATCAGGCTTCTCTGTCATTACGGGCGAGACGGGTGCAGGTAAGAGTATCGTGCTCGGTGCCATCGGCTTGCTCATGGGACAGCGTGCCGACACAAAGGCAATCAAGACCGGTGCCCAGAAATGTAGCATCGAGGCCCATTTCAATCTCTCGGCATACGACATGAAGAAATGGTTTGATGAGAATGAAATTGACTACGATGCCGACGACTGCATAATACGTCGCGAACTCACAGCATCGGGCAAGAGCCGTGGTTTCATCAACGATACACCTGCCAGCGTTCATCAGATGAAGGAACTTGGCGAGATGCTCATGGATGTTCATTCACAGCATCAGAATCTTCTGTTGCAAAAGGAAGACTTTCAACTGAACACCGTAGATATTATTGCCCACAACACAAAAGAACGCGAGGCATACACAAAGGCTTTCCATGGACTTCATGCAGCAGAGAAGGCTCTTGCCGAACTGAAAGAAAGCATCTCTGAGAACCAGAAGAATGAAGACTTCATGCGTTTCCAACTTGATGAACTGACAGCAGCCAACCTCGTGGCAGGCGAACAGGAAGAGCTGGAACAGGAACAGGATAGCGCATCACATACTGAAGAAATAAAATCAGCCCTATATACTGCCGACACGCTCCTGAATGGTGACAACAATGACATAATAAGCAATCTCAAGCAGGTTTGCGGTAGCATAGAGAGCATCACGAGCGTTTTCCCACAGGTGGAGGAATTGTCAGAAAGACTCGAAAGTGCATATATAGAAATCAAGGACATTGCATCCGACATCAACAGCGCACTTGATGATGTGGAGTTCGACCCTAATCGCCTCGAATACATCAATGACCGTCTCGACACGCTCTACTCACTCGAGAGAAAATACTCAAAGAACACCGTTGAGGAATTGATAGAAGAGCGTGACCGTCTGCAACGTGCCATTGACACCATTGACAATTCAGATGAGGAACTGAAGGAACAAACAGCAAAGGTTGTATCACTTAGGAAAGAAGCTATGCAACTTGCGGAGGCTCTAACCAAGACACGCGCCAAGGCAGCCAAGACTGTAGAGGAGGAAATTCACAAGCGTCTCACGGCACTCGGGATGCCTAACGTGCAGTTTGCCGTTGAGCTTACCTGCAACAAGTCCGATGATTCTTCACACCTAACCAAAGATGGTCAGGATAAAATAGCTTTCATGTTCTCAGCCAACAAGGGCATGGCATTGCGACCTGTTTCACAAGTGGCATCTGGAGGTGAGATTGCACGTGTAATGCTGTCGCTGAAGGCAATGATAAGCGGTGCGGTAAAGTTGCCAACCATCATCTTCGATGAGATTGATACCGGCGTAAGCGGTAAGATGGCAGAGAAGATGGCAGAGATAATGAAAGAGATGGGTGAGGCAAATCGTCAGGTAATAAGCATCACACATCTACCACAGATTGCTTCCAAAGGCTCATGCCACTATAAGGTGGAAAAGCACGACACAGAAAGCGGCACAACTTCCCTCATGCGCCGTCTCAACGATGAAGAACGTGTTCAGGAGATTGCCCAGATGCTGAGCGGTGAGAACATCACCGAGGCGGCACTAACGAATGCGAGGGAACTATTAAAGCCTGCGGCTAATTGATAATTGACAATTAATAATGAATAATTTAGAATGAAAGAAATATCAGAAATACTATCTAAAAAAAACTCCCTTTTGAGACTATGGAGCTTTCTCATACTCCTCAATCTCCTACCTCTAACTAGCACAGCTCAGTCTTCTGCCGTAAAGAAAGCAGCCAAGAGCATGTTTAAACTAACCACATTCGATGCAAACGGAAATCTTCTACATACCGGTTATGGTGCTTTCGTTGATGCCAACGGCACATGTCTTGCCACATGGGAGGCGTTCATAGGCGCATCAAAGGCGAATATCATAGACGCCCAGGGCAGGAAGTATGATGTGGATTGTCTAATTGGCGCCAACGAAATATACAATGTGTCAAAGTTCAAGGTTGTGGTTCCAGAGGAAAAAAAGATGGCAATCACACCTATCGCCATTGCACAGACAAAGATTGAGGCTGGTAGCGATAGCTGGCTAATTGAATATGACATCAAGAATCCTGTCATCAAGAAATATCAGCCATCAAAGGTAGAGTCATTCCAAAACAACCTACCATATTATATCTATGAGCAGACGGCATCCGACGAACTTGCAGGTTCACCTTTCCTCAACAGCAATGGCGAACTACTCGGTCTTATGCAACCGGCAAAGAAACGCACGGATGTATATTGCCCAAGTGCTCAGTATGCAATGTCGATGACCGTTAGTGGCTTTACATCAAAGCAGGCAACAATGCGTCTTACACAGATGCGCGTTGCACTTCCTGATGATTTCGACCAAGCAGTCGTTGCACTGTTCATGAATCAGGGAAGCAATGCCAACGACAATATCCTAGGCATGGCGGATGAGTTCATCAGCAAATTCCCTACAGCATCAGAAGGCTATAACTCAAAGGCACTCTATCTGACAGACAAGGGACAGTTTGCCGAGGCTGCAAAAGTTATGGAAGAAGGTATTGAGAAATGCGAAAAGAAGGATGAGCCTCATTTCGACTACTCAAAACTCATCTTCAACAAACTGCTTTACAGCAATGACAGTACATTTACAGAATGGACTCTTGATAAAGCCATCGCCGAGGTTGATGCGGCAATGGGTGTTAATCCGTTGCCTGTATATAACCTTCACAAGGGTAAGATTCTCTACACAGCCAAGAGATACGACGAGGCATACAACATTTTCCTTGATGTGACAAAGACAAATATGAGGAGTGCGGAATGCTTCTACAATGCTTCTCTCTGTCTTCAGGCGAATAACGCCCCAAAAGAAAAAGTTATCGAAATGCTGGATAGTGCCGTTGCATGTTATCCACAGCCATACAAGGCGGATGCCGCTCCATACCTTATGATTCGTGGAAAATACCTTGACGATAATGGCATATACCGTAGGGCTGTTGCCGATTATAATGAATATGAGAAGCTTATGGGACAGATGCTGAACGGCAAGTTCTTCTACCTCAAGGAACAGGCAGAACTAAAGGCCAAACTGTATCAGCCAGCCCTTGATGATATTGACAAAGCTATCACCCTCGCTCCAAACGAGCAACTTTATTATGCCGAGAAGGCTATGCTTCAAGTTAGGGTAAACAAGATTGACGAGGGTATGGCTACTGCTCAACTATGTATGACCCGCTTCCCTGACTATGGTGACGCTCATGCTGTTTACGGTCTCGCGCAGATACTCAAGGGCAAGAAGAAAGAGGGCTTGGCAACTCTTGAAAAAGCAAAGGAGCTCGGTTCGGAAATGGCAGAGCCGCTTATAGAGAAATACTCAAAGTAATTTCAGGTTATTCTAAACTGAAAAAACATGGAAATCAAGAAATCTGAATTCAAGATAAGTTCGGCAAAGATATCTCAATGCCCCAAAGACAATCTCATGGAGTTTGCCTTCATAGGCAGAAGTAACGTGGGCAAGTCCAGTCTTATCAATATGCTTTGCAACCACAAGAACCTCGCAAAGACATCTGCAACTCCGGGCAAGACACTTCTCATAAACCATTTCCTTATAGAGTCGAAACCAGATAACCAATGGTATATCATAGACCTTCCAGGATATGGCTTTGCCAAGCGTTCTAAGAAAGTGCAGGATGATATAGAAAAGATGATTTCCACATATATTCTCCAACGTGAGCAATTGGCGAATGTATTCCTTCTCATTGATATCAGGCACGATCCTCAAAATATCGACCGTGAATTCATGGATTGGTTGGGCGAGAATGGTGTTCCTTTTTCTATCGTATTCACGAAAGCCGACAAACTCGGTCCTGTGAAGGCGCGTCAGAATGCAGAGAAGTATATGAAGACACTCCTTGATGTTTGGGAGGAACTTCCACCTTATTTTATTACATCATCCGAGAAGAAACAGGGCAGGGACGAGGTTCTTGACTATATTGAGCAGATTCTTAACTCTTCCTCCAACACCTAACATCCATCACCCAACACCCAAGAAAAAGTGCAACCATTACTTGACGTACAAAATATAAGCAAGCGTTTCGGAGAGAGAATCCTCTTCGAAAATATCTCTTTCTCCATAGGTGAAGGACAGCGTATCGGACTTATTGCTCAAAACGGTACAGGCAAGACAACACTCCTATCCATGCTCTGCGGTGAAGAGAGTTGCGATTCGGGCGATATTATCTTCAGAAACGGCATCCGCATTGGATTCCTTCATCAGGAACCTAAGTTCCCAAAAGGAGCAACAGTAATGGAGGCTTGTTTCTCTAGCGTAGATAAGGATGATGACGCACAACTGAAGGCAAAGCAGATTCTCACACAGCTTCGGATACGTGATTTCGACCAGCCAATGTCACAGCTAAGCGGTGGTCAACAGAAACGTGTGGCTCTTGCTCAGGCTCTTATCTCCAATCCAGACCTTCTCATTCTTGATGAGCCTACGAACCACCTTGACCTTGAAATGGTGGTATGGCTTGAAGGTTTCCTGACACGAGGAAACCGCACCTTGCTTATGGTTACACACGACCGATACTTTCTCGACAACGTATGTTCCGTAATCCTCGAACTCGACAACCACACAATCTATTCATATCGAGGTTCATATTCTTATTATCTTGAGAAGAGACAGGAACGTATAGATGCGATGCGTGCCAACATTGAGCATGCCAACAACCTCTACCGTCGTGAACTGGACTGGATGCGCCGACAACCACAGGCACGAGGGCATAAAGCGCGCTATCGTGAAGAGGCGTTCTATGAACTTGAAAAGGTTGCCAAACAAAGAATAGAAGAACGACAGATTCGCCTGAAGGCATCCACCGTATATATTGGCTCAAAAATCTTCGAGTGTCAGTATGTATCAAAGGCATTCCCCGCACGAGAAGGCGACCTGACATCCGAGGGGAAGACCATACTCGACAATTTCTATTACAACTTTGCCCGTTTCGAGAAGATGGGCATAGTGGGTAATAACGGTACTGGCAAATCCACCTTCCTCAAACTCCTTCTCGGACTTGAACCTGTAGATGCAGGTAAGTTTGATATCGGTGAGACAGTCAGATTCGGATATTTCTCTCAGGAAGGACTTCAGTTTGATGAGTCACAGAAGGTGATAGACGTCATACGTGACATAGCCGACTACATAGACCTCGGACAAGGTCGCCACCTCACAGCTTCGCAGTTTCTTCAGCATTTCCTTTTCACCCCGGAGCAGCAATACAACTATGTATATAAGCTATCGGGAGGTGAGAAACGTAAACTGTATCTCTGCACCGTGCTTATGAGAAATCCGAACTTCCTCGTACTCGATGAGCCTACCAATGACCTCGACATCAAAACGCTCCAGATACTTGAGGAATACCTTCAGGACTTTCCCGGATGCGTTATCGTGGTCAGTCACGACCGCTACTTCATGGACAAGGTTGTGGATCATCTTCTCGTTTTCCAAGGCGAAGGCAAGATAAAGGACTTCCCTGGCAACTACACCCAATATCGTGAATGGCAGAAGTTACAGCCGAAGGACGAAGCCACAACACCTACTACCCAACAGCCAACCTCAACAAAAGGCGGTCCTCGCGATCCAAACGCAACCCCACAGAAGAGAAGGCTTACCTATAAGGAACGTCAGGAGTTCACCCAACTGGAAAAAGACATCGAAACACTTACTGCAGAGAAAGCAGATATTGAAAATGCCCTAAGTTCCGGCACAATTAATGTTGAAAAGATCACGGAACTCAGCAAACGTCTGCCTATTCTCAACGAGGAACTTGACGAAAAAGAAATGCGTTGGCTTGAACTTTCAGAATTTGCATAGCTTTTTATACATAACTCCGTCATACCTACTTATCATAAGCAAGTATGACGGAGTTACACTTTTACCTCTTTATTATCCCACTCTATTTCTTTACAATCGTGTCATTTACGGTAGCAGAAGCAGTATCTTCTACAACCGAGAACTCTGAAGCAGGTACGGTATCACCAAGCTCTTCATCATTCGGAGTATTATCCGAATTTCTTGAAATACAAGAACTTAGGCATACAACGATAGCACAACAGAGAAAAATAGCCCAAGGGAATATATTACAATTCTTCATCTTACTAATCATAGCTATAAAAATATTTATTAGAAAAAAACGCGGGAACGATTCTACATCGTGCCCGCGTCATCTCTTTTTTACCGTTCGGTAGATATGCTTACTGTGCATTTGCAGTGTCAACAGCAGTTGTATCAGCTGTATCAACAGCAGCTGTATCAACGTCAGTTGTCTCAGCTGGCTTATTTTCACCACCACATGATGCGAAAGAGATTGCAGCCATAGCTACGAACATAAAAACTAATTTCTTCATTTTCTTTGCTTTTTTAAAACTGTAAAACAATCTTTGTTTATTAAAACACTGCAAAGGTAAGTATTTTTTCAATACCAACAACATTTTTTTACGATTTTTTTTACCCCGTTTTTGTAACTTTTTTGTAACCATTTGATTTTCTGATATTTATAAATTGCAAATAAACGTTAAAGTTTTACTTTAACCAAAAAAAAGTGGTTTTTTAACACTTTTACGGTGTTTGCGCACACATTTTTTCATTCCATGAAAATACAGAATCTGAGAGCCGTTACACTACAAATAATCAAATTTCTTCTTAATTGTAATTTTTATTTCTTACCTTTGCAATCAAAATGGAATTACTATTATATATAAGGTATAAATAATGATTGACACTTCCGCTTTTCAAGGAAAGACCGCAGCATATTACACATTAGGTTGTAAACTTAATTTTTCTGAGACATCCACCTTCGGACAGATGCTTCAGGATATGGGTGTGCGTACCGTTGAGAAAGGAGAGAAAGCTGACATCTGCCTCATAAACACCTGTTCGGTGACAGAAGTGGCTGACAGCAAATGCCGTCAGGCAATAAGAAAGATGGTAAAGCAGAATCCGGGAGCATTCGTTGTCGTAACCGGCTGTTATGCCCAGCTTGAAGCCGAGACGGTTGCAAAGATTGAAGGTGTAAGTCTTGTACTTGGAAGTAACGAGAAAGCGAATCTCATTGACTACCTCTCAAATGCATGGAGCGGTATAAATCATAAATCCGAAGATAATATAGCGGAATATCATGCGGTAAAGACAAAGGAGATAAAAACCTTCCAGCATTCATGCTCACGAGGTAACCGCACACGCTATTTCCTCAAGGTACAGGATGGCTGCAACTATTTCTGCACATACTGTACTATACCATTCGCACGCGGAAACTCACGCAATCCGAGCATCGAGAGTCTGGTAGAACAAGCACGAAAAGCAGCAGCCGAGGGTGGCAAAGAGATTGTCATCACAGGCGTTAACATAGGTGATTTCGGTCAGACAACAGGAGAACGCTTCATTGATCTCGTAAAAGCACTTGACAGTATCGAGGAGATAAAACGCTATCGCATTTCGAGCTTAGAGCCAGACCTTATCGACAAGGAACTGATAGAATATTGTGCCAAGAGCCGTGCTTTCATGCCTCATTTCCACATACCTCTCCAGAGCGGTTCTGACTCGGTTCTGAAACTAATGCATCGCCATTATGATTCGGCCCTCTTTGCAGAGAAGATACGCCTCATCAAGCAACTCATACCCGATGCATTCCTTGGCATAGACGTAATGGTGGGCACTCGTGGTGAGACTCCTGAGTATTTCGAGGAAACATACAACCTGCTTAACGAACTGCCAGTCACTCAGCTTCACGTATTCCCTTATTCTGAGCGCCCAGGCACGGCAGCCCTGAATATTCCATACGTGGTAAGCGCACAAGACAAGAAACTGCGCAGCCAGCGATTGCTCGACCTATCTGAGCAGAAGACACAGGATTTCTACGCATCATATATAGGAACAGAGGCTGAGGTGCTGTTTGAGAAAGCTCCTCGCGGAAAGGCCATGCACGGTTTTACGGCAAACTATATCCGTGTGGAACTTCCCGCAAGCAAGGCAAAGGAAGAATACGACAACGAGATTCTGCGTGTCAAGCTCAAAGGATTCAATAGAGACAAGTCTGCTTTAATATGTGAGGTGATATGAAAAGAGTTTCCATCGTCATACTCAACTGGAATGGTACGCACATGATGCGTAACTATCTCCCGACCGTCATCCAGAATACTCCAGAGGCTGAGATCATCATTGCCGACAATGCCTCAACAGATGATTCCATAAAGATGTTAGCTGAGGAATTTCCCGATATTCGTACTATCATTCTTGATAAAAATTACGGTTTTGCAGAGGGATATAACCGAGCCTTGCAGCAAGTGGATAGCGAGTATTACGTCCTTCTCAACTCAGATGTTGACGTACCCGAAGGGTGGCTTACTCCCCTACTCTCTTTTATGGACTCACACCCAGAGGCTTGCGCTTGTCAGCCTAAACTTCACGCCATCAAAGAAAGGGACAGATTTGAATATGCTGGTGCAGCTGGAGGTTTCCTTGACAAATACGGTTATCCTTTCTGTCGTGGAAGGATTTTTGAGACAGTAGAGAAAGATAACGGACAGTATGACGGCAATCACGAAATCCTCTGGGCAACAGGCGCTTGCCTGATGATTCGCTCAAAGGACTATTGGGCCGTCGGCGGACTTGATGGCCGTTTCTTTGCCCATAGCGAGGAGATAGATCTCTGTTGGCGACTGCGCCTTATGGGCAGGAAGATTTTCTGCATTAGCGATAGTATTGCATATCATCTTGGTGGTGGTACTCTGCCCAAGGGGAATCCTCGCAAGACATTCCTGAATTTCCGCAACAACCTCACGATGCTCTACAAGAACCTGCCCGACAATGAGCTATCCCATGTTATGCGCGTGCGTTTTTTCCTCGACTGGCTTGCCGCATTCCAAATGCTTATCCTCGGAAGGAGTTGGGGAGATTTCAAGGCTGTATATAAAGCAAGAAAGGAGTTTTCCCGTTGGAAGCATGACTTCGATTCTGACAGAAAGAGGATACAGGCAAGTAAGAAGACCGATGATATCCCAGAACGCATCTCGAAGAGCATCCTATGGCAATACTACGCCAAGGGGAAGAAAACCTTTATTAATTTATAAAATGAATAATGAACAAGTCCGACCGCTATAACCATATTCTTGACTATTTCCGTCAGCAGCCACGCCCTACCACAGAATTGGAGTTCCAGACAACATACCAACTTCTTGTGGCTGTGGTACTCTCTGCGCAATGTACAGACAAGCGCGTGAATATGGTTACTCCTTCGCTCTTTCACGATTACCCAACAGTAGAGGATATGGCAAATGCCGATGAGGCAGAGATATTCGAGTATATCAAAAGCATCTCCTATCCTAATGCAAAGGCGCATCACCTCATAGAGGCAGCACGCATAATAGTCAAGGAATATAACGGAGATATTCCTTCGGATATGGATTTACTGCTCCGACTCCCCGGTGTTGGAAGAAAGACCGCCAACGTGATACAAGCGGTTGCATTCGGCAAGGCTGCTATGGCTGTTGATACTCATATCTACCGTGTATCACATCGCTTGGGCTTAGTACGTAAGACCGACAACAATCCATACAAAGTAGAGTTAGAACTAAAGAAACATATCCCGGAAGAAGATATCCCCGATGCTCACCATTGGTTACTTCTTCATGGCAGATATATCTGCACAAGTCTCAAACCTAAATGCAACAAATGCCCTTTTGATGAAATCTGTCCGAAACTATTAGAGAACAGCAAACTAAAGTAACCACCAATAATTTGTTTGGGAAAATTTGATGCCACCAATCCCTTTGCAATTCCCATATGATTCCCAAGCAAATCCCATGTAAGTCCCATTTTCTCCCATTATAGGGAACGGACTTGAAACGGACTTATAACGGACCTGAAACGGAGGTGAGAGGGAAGTTTCTTTCGTGATTTCCATGTTCAGAATATTTTTTTCGCGAGAGTTTTTAAATAGGGGGGTGCACTTTTGCCCATTTTTAGGTATAATGCCCTGACAATCAGGAGATAACGAAGCGTGCACCCCACCCCCTCAAAGTGCACCTATGAAAAGAAAGATTTAGGGGGAGGTGCACGCAACGTAAATCACTGGTAATCAGTAGGCAAAGGGGTAAAATAGGCAAAAGTGCACCCCCCTATTTAAATTCTTCCAGTTTTTTTTCAAAGTATAATCTCGACATAGCAAGATGTAAGGAATTACAATAATTACAATTACAATAAAAATGAGCTATACGCCCAAAAGTCGCTCCAACAAAAAAGAAGGGTATCACATTGCGTGATACCCTTTTGGTTTAGATAATGGAAACTTTATCTAGAGCCTAATTGCATTATTCATAATCTTCTTCATCGTCAAAACAAGAAGAAGTTTCTTTTGCATCAAACGAGCCTGTGCCTCCAACATGAATATTGCTTGTATCTACAAGTAATGGGAGATTCATAGCTTCAGCCGTTAGTTTCGGTTTGTTATATTTCTTTCTCATATTCCTTGCTTATTTAACAACAAACTTCTTTCCGTTCTTTACGTATATGCCCGGTTTCAGATTATTCTCATTAACCTTTCTGCCGTTCAAGTCGTAAACTAGTGACTCGTCATTTGCCATTCGCAACTCTTCAACTCCAGTTGTTTCACTTTCCTCGTCAAGGACATTGATGGTGATTGTCTTTGCTGCATTACTTGCATTATAAGAAGGATTACGAGACTCTACCTTCATATACCAGCGATAAGGCTTCAAGTCGTTTGAGCCATCACTCTGAATAAGATCACCACCACCCATAGCGTAAAACTTGTTTGCAATCATAGTTGCAGAAGGAATGGCATTGTAAGTACCTGTAAATGTGTATTTAGCGATAGTGGTAGAGCAATCCACACTATTCTCCTCAGCAGGATATAGAGTTGCATTGCTAACAGATAATGTCTTCTCGCCAGTTGTCTTTGCCTTGATTAGATAAGGCATATTTGGAGTTGTTGAGCCGCTCTTTATCTTGATAATATCCATTACCGTCTCGTCAATAGTACCGTTATCATCTTTGTCTAACTGCCGAACACCATTGATATATGCAATCTCGAAATCATTCTTCAAGTCCTCGTAATTCATAGAAAATGGAATGTATAGAGCTTGCCAAGAGGTGTTGTTGAAAGTGCGAGTATAGGATATTTCACATCCACCAAACTCCAATTGGTTAATATACAATTCACCATCTGCTAAAGATTGTATGTTTGGAATTGGCTGTATATTCTTGAAAGCTTTCCACTTATTAGCTCCCTTATATGCTTCCACGCTATTAGCTGGAACATAGATAGAAATCGATTTGTTTACCCCATAAAAGCAATCATCATTACAATAAGGAGGTTTTGTTGATTCTGAAATAATAGAGGAAATATTAGAACAATTAAAGAAGGCTTGTTCTCCTATTTTCGTGACAGAATGCCCGATAGTGACAGAGGAAAGACCTGTGCAATGATAGAATGCAAGTTCGCCAATCGTTGTTACGGAACTCGGAATAGTGATAGAAATTAGTTTTGAACAATATTGGAAAGTGTTATCTTCAATACTTGTTATGGAATTCGGAATAGAGACAGATATAAGATCAGCACAGCCATGAAAAGCAGAATGACCTATATTTGTCACAGATTCAGGTATAATGATAGAGCTGAGATTTGAACAATTTTCGAAGGCAAATTCAGCTATTCCTTTTGTACCTTCTTTTAAAATAATATTTGTGCCCTTAGGCATAGAACCTTTATATCCGTAAATAACAAGGCCTGCATAGACCAAACCGTCAGGTTGATCGTCATACCATTTCGTTCTATAGAAAGCTCTATATCCAATACTTGTTACAGAACTTGGGATAGTTATTGAGGAGAGACTTGAACACCCCAAAAACGTATAGTCTCTAATGCATGTCAAAGAATTTGGCATTACGACAGAGGTAAGGCTGGTACATCCAGAAAAAGCATATTCTCCAATACTTGTCACAGAGTTCGGGATTGTAATAGAAATTAGGCTTGAGCAACTAGAGAATGCTTCTTCTCCAATCTGTGTAACAGAATTAGGAATGGTAGTTGCAATAAGATTTTTGCAACCACTAAAGGCATAGTTCCCAATGTTTTTCACACCACTTTCAATTATTACTTTTTTTATTTTATTTTGTGTTGAATACCATGGTACAAAATCTGAATCATAATAGTTTGGCATCTCCGTTCCTGATATCGTCAATGTTCCATCATCAGAAAGATTCCAAGAGATTTCTGCATGGATTGCATTGAAGGCAACTATGCTTAATAAAATAAGTGTAAAGAACTTTTTCATGATTAGATAAAAATAAAAGGGCGCAGACCTTCCGAAATCCTCGTCCTTCACTATAGGTTACGACCAAGAAACCTTCTACGCAGACAAGATACGGCAAAGTCCACGTCCTATACAGGACATGGAACTTTTCGCATACTTGTTCTCGCGTTTGAAAATGGGTCGTATTCATAGTGAAGAGAACAAGAGCAAAAGCTCAATGTTATATTTTATGTCGAGAGAATCGGTAGTTGCTCACCCAAGTTAATAAATAAGTGTTTAACTTTCTTACAGATACCAGTATCTTATACTGATTCCGCTTTAGGGGGAACGTTACCGTTCGTCTGATTGATTCTAATGAGTACTTTCTGTTTCTTATTATTATGTTTTAAGAGTTAATATATGTTTGTAATATTATCTGTGTGCAAAAATAAGCATAATATCTGATTTCTCCAAATATTTGCTCAAAATTATTACAATCTTGGCAAATAGAGTTTTTGGCTTGTTCGATGGTTGTTCGTTCTGGCTTCGATTCTGAAGCGAAGGAAAGGCCCCGGCACAGAGATAGCATGACGGGAGATGAACGAGACAACCCTAAACGCTAACCACTAACCTCTAACCACTAACCTTCAATCAACAGCCTTCTTTCCTCTCCAACGCAGGCATAGCATGGTGAGGTCATCGCTTTGCTCATAGTCATCAACGAATCGTCTGATAGCATCGACAACACCATCAGCCATATCCATCATCGGCACATCTTTAAGCAAATCTACCATAGCGAGCGTAGAAGCATCACCAAAGAGAGCCTTTTGACTATTCTCAGCCTCAGTTACACCATCGGTATAAAGGAACAAAGCATCACCTTCAGAGAGCTGTATCTCTTCTGATTTATACTCAAAGTCGCCAAGCACACCAGTAGGTAGATTTACCTCCGGAGTCATAAAGGAAGTATTGCCCTCATGAACCCAGATAGGAGGATTATGACCAGCATTACAAAACTCTACCCTACCCGTCTGCATATCAAGCACACCGCAGAAGAGAGTACAGAACATATCCTCGTCATTACCCTCGGCAAGTCCGTTATTGATAGCCTCAACAATAATAGATGCACTTGTGCTATAACGGGCAACATTGCGGAAGAGATGCCCGACAACAGTCATGAACAAAGATGCAGGAACACCCTTGCCCGAAACATCGCCTATGAGGAAATAAAGCCTATCGTCACGCATAAGGAAATCGAAGATATCACCACCGACCTCCTTTGCAGCCCTCTGCATTCCGTAGATATCTATATCCTCACGTCCCGGGAAGGCAGGGAATACCTTGAGGAGCATACCCTGCTGAATCTTTGCTGCGATATGGAGATCACGCTCCATATTGGCTTTCTTTTCAGTCGTAGCACGCAGGTCTTCTATATATCTGGCAAGTTCCTGTTGCATAGATACAAAGGAATCACGCAAATGCGAGATATCAGAATGTCCTTTTACCTTAGGCAGTTGGGTATCGAATTTTCCCTGAGCAATAGCATCGGTAGCATCAGCTATCTTGCCGAGAGGGCGCAGCTGCCAGTTTACGGTTATAACAATAGCCAGTATGATAATAAAGAAGAGCAGAAGAAGCGTAAAGACGGAAATGCCCGTCACCATCTTGAGAAGCATGGTATCATCACGCAAAGGAACATCGCACACCACACGCCAGCCAGTAGCCTTAACATAGGCATTTCCACTACGAAGCATGAATTCCTGAATGCCAGAATAGACTTGCAACGCCGTATTCTCGCCATTGTCCTCAAAGGCCGCAGGATAATTCTTTGCGTTTTTCATTATCCTGTCGCTATCGGTGTAATATACATATATGTCATTACCCGTTATGACAGAAACCTTTGCGCCACTCTCATCCCCAACCTCATTACGGGCAAGTTCATCAAGCCAGTCGAGTCTTACATTAGCGCAAAGTGAAGAATATATGTTTCCGCGCGAGTTTTTCAATGGCGTGATAAAACTAACCACAGGAATCTTAACGCTATCTTTTTCTACGAGATAAGGTTCACTCCACATACCCACCCCACTTGAATCTACCCGAGCCAGACATTTCTTAACTGCCTCAACCTCTGCAAGTTTATTCGTGGAGAGATAGACGGTATCAATCTGATCCATCTTACCGAGACTGTCCCTGAAAATGGTGGAGTTATGCTCAGTCATGCGTTTCTGCAAAGCCACGAGCGCACCTGTCTTCATCACGTTCTCTATATGATTCAAACGATTATCAATAGAGGCCGTAATCATCCTACTCATATTGATCTGCCTGTTTCCGTTGGTCACAAGACTCACACCAAACGTGACACTACGGATAAACAGCCATCCAACGATAACCAATATGACAATCAACACCATATTGATGCGGAAAGACAGGGACGAGAAAAGTCTGCGCTTCTTATGTTGCTTACATTTCTTCATGACATAAAACCATTTTCGGCACAAAGATAATAAAAGTATTTCATTTCTGCAACAAAATACTATCACAAAAACAAAAAAAATGCCGCTTACGGTAAAAACCATAAGCGGCATTGGCATTATCTATTTCAAAGGGAGATTACTCGCCCTTCTCCATCTTAGCCTTGAGAGCAGCAAGTGCGTCGAAGTCACCGAGTGACTGAGCAGCAGCAACGTTCTGGATGTTAGCTGCATCTTCCTTCTTAGCTGCGTTACGTGGCTTGCGAGCCGGCTTCTTCTCTTCCTCGCGCTCAGCCTCGAATGTACGAGAGTGAGAGAGGATGATACGCTTTGTATCCTTAACGAACTCGATTACCTTGAACTCGAGCTCCTCACCAACCTGTGCTTCAGTACCGTCTTCCTTAACGAGGTGCTTTGGTGTAGCGAAGCCTTCACCACCCTCATTGAGAAGGATAACTGAACCACGCTCCATCTTCTCAGCAATCTTACCTGTGTGAACAGAACCAGGCGTGTAGATTGTCTCGTAAGTATCCCAAGGATTCTCCTCGAGCTGCTTGTGACCGAGAGAGAGACGACGGTTCTCCTTGTCGATATCAAGAACAACAACATCGATAGGCTCACCTACGCGAGTGAACTCAGAAGGATGCTTAACCTTCTTTGTCCAAGAGAGGTCAGAGATATGGATAAGTCCGTCAACACCCTCCTCGAGCTCTACGAAGATACCGAAGTTAGTGAAGTTACGAACCTTAGCGTTGTGCTTAGAACCTACAGGGTACTTCTTCTCGATAGCCTCCCATGGATCCTCCTTGAGCTGCTTGATACCGAGAGACATCTTGCGCTCGTCGCGGTCGAGTGTGAGGATAACTGCCTCAACCTCGTCACCAACGTGCAAGAACTCCTGTGCAGAACGGAGGTGCTGGCTCCAAGACATCTCTGATACGTGGATCAGACCCTCTACGCCAGGAGCAACCTCAACGAATGCACCGTAGTCAGCGATAACGACAACCTTACCCTTGATGTGGTCACCAACCTGAATGTTAGGGTCGAGAGCATCCCATGGGTGTGGGGTAAGCTGCTTGAGACCAAGAGCGATACGCTTCTTCTCCTCATCGAAGTCGATGATAACAACGTTGATCTTGTCGTCGAGAGCAACAACCTCGTGTGGATCGCTTACGCGGCCCCAAGAGAGGTCTGTGATGTGGATGAGTCCGTCAACACCACCAAGGTCAACGAATACACCGTAAGATGTGATATTCTTAACAGTACCCTCGAGTACCTGACCCTTCTCAAGCTTAGAGATGATCTCCTTGCGCTGAGCCTCGAGCTCTGCCTCGATGAGTGCCTTGTGAGAAACAACAACATTGCGGAACTCCTGATTGATCTTAACAATCTTGAACTCCATTGTCTTGCCTACGAATACATCGTAGTCGCGTATTGGGTGTACGTCAATCTGGCTGCCTGGAAGGAATGCCTCGATGCCGAATACGTCAACGATCATACCACCCTTAGTGCGGCACTTGATGTAACCCTGAACGACCTCCTCATTATCAAGAGCAGCGTTAACACGCTCCCAAGACTTGCTGAGGCGAGCCTTCTTGTGAGAAAGGATCAACTGACCCTTCTTGTCTTCTTGATTTTCAACGTAAACCTCTACAACGTCACCTACCTTGAGGTCTGGGTTGTAACGGAATTCGCTTGCTGCGATGATACCATCGCTCTTGTAACCGATGTTAACAATAACTTCCTTCTTATCTACAGAAATTACTGTACCATCGACTACCTGATGCTCAGACACCTTGTTAAGAGTTGAATCATAAGAGGCAGTCTGCTCCTCCTTTGATACTGTTGTGCTACCACCGTTCTCGAACTGCTCCCAGTCGAAATCTGCAAGTGGCTGTACATTTTTAAAGTTTGACATGTTAATTAATAAAAATAAAAAAGTGAATAATAACGCAAAGCGGTTTCCTCAACAGACCTGCCAAGCGCAAAATCGGGTGCAAAATTACAAAAAATCAACGACATAACAAAATATCCGACCAAAAAATTTGATTATACAAAGAAAAAAAGCTAAATTTGCACAGGCAAACTAAACTAAACAGTATGAAAAAGTTAACCATCCTATTCATTTCCCTCATTATGTCGGTATGTGGCACGAGCGCAAAAAAGCCAAAAACGGTAACATTGAAATTCATTGAGACTACCGATGTACACGGCATGTTCTTCCCTACAAACTATACTACGGGCAAGCCTGTCGGCGGTTCTATGGCACGTGTGAGTTCATACGTGAAGACTCAACGCGCATCACATGGCAATAACGTGATTCTTCTCGACAACGGCGACATCCTCCAGGGACAGCCAACCAACTATTACTGGAACTACATCGACACCCAGGACGAGAACATAGCATCTAGCGTGGTGAACTATATGGGATATGATGCACAGGTATTCGGCAATCACGACATAGAAACCGGCCACAACTGTTACGACAAATGGAACCGTGAGGTGAAATGCCCTATCCTTGCAGCCAACATGATAAATACGGAGACTGGTCAGCCTTACACCCAGCCATATAAAATTATAATACGAGAAGGCGTGAAAATTGCGATCCTTGGCATGACTACCCCAGCCGTTCCAAACTGGCTGAGCGAAAACCTATGGAGCGGAATACGTTTTGAGGAAATGGTTTCATGTACCCGCAAATGGGTAAAGACGATAAAGGAGAAGGAGAATCCAGACCTTATCGTCGGACTTTTCCACTCAGGACTCAAAGGTGGCATAGAGAACGACGAATATGACGAGAACGGTACTCTTGCCGTTGCTCTCAGGATTCATGGTCTTGATATCATTTTCTATGGTCACGACCACCTATCATACAATGGTTTTGTTCGCCAGTACGAGGAAAAGACTGACGAGTATCCTTTCTATTTCATCACAAAGGACGGAGGTCCTTCTTCAGCCGTTTCTCTCTCAAAGACAGACTCTGTGCTTATCGTAAATCCGGGCAGCAACGCCCATAGCGTAGGCGAGGCTACCGTAACGCTGACTATGGAAAACGACAAAGTGGTAAGCAAGAAGATCAATGGTCAGCTCGTTTCCATGAAGTCAATGCCTATCGACGAGGATTACATGAACTTTTTCGCTGATGACATCAAAAGACTACAGGAATACACAACGAAAAAGATTGGTACCTTCGAGAGTTCTATCAACATGGAGGATGCCTTCTTCGGCCCTTCTGCTTTCATAGACTTCATCCTCAACACCCAGCAGAAGATAACAGGTGCTGATATTGCCTTCAATGGTCCGTTGGCTATGAACACGACAATAAATGCAGGTCCTGTGACAATGGCTGACATGTTCAACCTCTATAAATACGAGAACAAGCTCTACGTCATCAAGATGACAGGAACAGAGATAAAGAACTATCTTGAGATGAGCTATGCCCAATGGACTAATCAGATGAAGTCAAGCGACGACCATTTCCTGCTCTTTGCCGACAAACCAAACGAGCGCACAAACGGATTGAAGAACTTCTACGGAAACTTCGACTCTGCCAGCGGAATCGACTATACTGTGGATGTCACAAAGCCGGAAGGCCAAAAGGTCAACATCATCAAGATGAGCAACGGTCAGCCTTTCGGGGCAGACAACTGGTATAGGGTTGCCATCAACTCATACAGAGGCAGCGGCGGCGGTGAACTCCTCACCAAAGGAGCCGGGATACCGAAGGAAGAGCTCAAATCAAGAATCCTCTCCCAAACAGAACTCGACCAGCGTCATTATCTCACAGAAGAAATCCGCAAGCAAGGCTCTGTGAACCCAAAGCCAAACAACAACTGGCGATTCATTCCTGAAAACCTTGTAGCTCCAGCAATACAAAGAGACAGGGAACTTCTGTTCAAGAAACAATAAAACACTTATCACGAACAAAAGGAATCGGCTTGCAAACGTAATGTCTGCAAGCCGATTCTTTATATCAACATAAACCTCGTTTCAAAACCTATAGCCAACGGTCAACGCGAATGAATGGAAAGTTCCATCATCATACTCACAAATATCAGTAACACTAAGATTATAACGAGCATCAAAAACAAAGTTCTTAATCTCATAAGAAGCACCGAAGGGCAAAGAAATGAAGGTTGATTTATAAACATCCCTTATTTTAAAATCATCAATCTCAGTCTTACCTCTAACCTTTGCCGTTGAGAGGACATTAAATGTCACACCAGCCTTAACTGCGAGACCAGGAATTACGTAATAATTGCCGATAACAGGAATATTGAAATAATAATTGCTTGCTTTCTCAGGCGATGGGTCAAGAGCACGTTCGTCAACTTTTGAATTCCCATAACCATAAAATAATGAATGATATCGCCCAAAAAACACATCATCATTAATATTGTAACCAGTATAATTAAGACCAAGAGTTATACCGAGTTTCTCGTTTAACATATACATAGCCTCAACACCAGCCGTAAGACCAACAGCCCCATCAGCAGTTCCCTTATAATCGTCGAGAGTTGCTGTGGTGTAAGTAATGCCCACGTTAGGTTGCCATGTGAGTGAACCAGCTTCCGGCTGTGCAGAAGCAGAAATTGCCATAGTAGCAGCTAAAACAAACGCAAAAAATCTTTTTATCATATTTCTAATCTTTTTTGTTCCCAATTCTATCATAGACTCTAGGACTCTTTTTAATTTCGAATACAAAAGTAATTATTTTTATTCAAATCCTAAACATTTTTAAACAAAAAAAATGCCAATTACATCAACAATCTCCCAAAATACATCAACTGTGCCTCCTATGTAAATACCATTAAAATACCATTAAAATACCATTATCTATGGTAATATTATGGTATTATTATGGTAATATAATGGTAATATAATGGTATTATCATTGAATTCACTTAGGAAGAAAAACGTACAAGCAAAGGATTATGATTATATTTACATCGTATGTGACTACGCGATAAAAAAGAACCAAACTCGATGAAAGTCCGTTCCTCCACCGACTTTGCACCGACTTTGGTACAGAGGAAGAGCGAATTTACAAGCGACCTTGTACCCATCACCAATCGTCAGAATATACACCAAATCACATTTCATGCAGAAAAAACGACAAACTTCCTCTGAGCATTGAATAGAATTTCAAAACATTTACAATTACATGCGATAATTTACACTTTTTGCTAATAACATACACCAAAATCCCGTTTTATTATAGAATAATGAACGTTTTTTGACAAAACTCTTGCAGGTTAAAACTTTTTTTGCTAAATTTGCCTTTGCATTCCATATTTACATGGATTGCAGACATATTTTTTAACAAAGAGCGTTTAGCAAAATTATCCTCAACTTGAATCTGGACAATTCATGACTATGGATAATGAGCAAGAGCGCTCACGTACTAGATATTATATCCTCCTAAAGGGGTATTCTATCATAGGCGTGGGCTTTGCTTATTATATAGTCACGGCAGTCCAGAGCCCAAGTTGAATAATAAGCCAAAGTTCCCACGCTTTTTTAACCTTTTAATCGTATGCACCGGGGACAACATACACCCATCTAACAATGAAGAAAATAATAATGTCAATTATGCTATTGACGTTGGCACTTGTTTCTATTAGTGCCAAAGATGTGTTCACCGTTAAATCTGGCGACCCGAGCATCATTCTCGAAAAGGGAACGACTGCTCTTTACGAGATTGATTATTCAAAGGCTGTTGTCACTAATAGTAAAGACCATGAAGACGATGTGCCATTCAACGACTGGGTAGTCTCATACGAGGAAGATGATGAAGATGCCAAGTGGAAAAAAGATGAGAATGAACTAAAAAAAACTTTCCGCGAGAAATTCAATGATGCAAACAAAAAAGGTGTTCAGCTAACTAAGACTGGTAAGAATTACAAAATCATTTTAAGACTGACTATGGTTGACTGGGGAGCCGCAGTAAAAATGAGACTTACAGGTTTAGGTGGAGGTAACGCTCTCATTTCTGGTGAATTTGAAGTACAGGACATGAACGGAACTTCACTTGCCGTTGTAGAATTCAAAGACCAAAAAGGTGGTAGTAGTTTCAAGCGAATTGGACGTCTGAAAGAAGCTTTTGAATGGTTAAGCAATGATATCGTTGACTACATAAAAGATTATCAAAAAGCCCAAAAGAAGGCTGCTAAAAAGAAAAAGTAAGAATAAGCTTTTAACAACAAAACTGGCATTAGAGCAATCTGATGTCAGTTTTTTTTGTTTTAAGCTCCTTTATCCTTCGCAATTCCTCCTATGGTAATATTATGGTATTACAACGCTATTTTCATCGGATGAAAAACGTTTTATCTGCATCTTTTGTAGAAACACTACAAAAAGCAACCAAACTCGATGAAAGTCCGCTCCTGAATAGGAGTTACATAGGACCTTCATCGAGTTTGGTTCTTTTTTACTACGGAGATAAAGCTCTTTTGAAATTACTTCACGCCTCTCTTGTCAAGAGCCTCTGAATACTTTGCGGCATTGGCAAGATGCTCTTTGTATGTCTTAGCGAAGTTGTGAGTACCTGAGAAATCCTCCTTTGCACACATATAGAGATAGTCGTGATGCACGAGATTGAGCACAGCATCAATGCCCGCAACGCTTGGAATACGAATAGGACCTGGAGGAAGTCCCTCATTACGATATGTGTTGTATGGACTCTCAACGCTCAGGAGCTTGGTATAGATACGACGAAGCTCAAACTGCTGAAGAGCGAACTTGATAGTAGGATCAGCCTGTAATGGCATGTTCTGCTTCAGTCGGTTGTAGTACATTCCGGCAATCATAGGCTTCTCACCGTTATTGGCAGTCTCCTCATCTATGATACTTGCAATAGTGATAACCTCAACTGGATTAAGGTGAAGCTTCTCTGCCTTTGCCTTGCGCTCGCTATTCCAGAAACGATCGCTTTCCTTCTTCATACGGTCAAGGAACTTTTCTATAGGAGTATCCCAATACACCTCGTAGGTGTTAGGAACGAACATTGAAATGATTTTAGCTGTGTCAAGACCGTACTTCTCACATACAGACGCATCAGAGATGGCCTTGAGGAAATCGCTATCGCGGAACATCATAACCTTGCCTAGTTCCTGTGCAAGACGTGCCTTGGTACGAACACTCGGCATAACGAGTTTAAGAGGTTCCTGACGACCATTTCGAAGGTTACGGAAGAACTGCAAGGCACTCATATCATCATCAAGGAGATAGCGACCAGTACGGATCTTGTCCACATAACCCATGTGACGAGCCATAGTACGTACAGCACACACGCCCGTAGGAGTGGCAATCTCAGAAAGTTTAACACTAACCGAATCCATATCATCATCGTCATCAATGTAGAGATATGAAACACCATCGTTCTTTGCTATACCAGCAAAGAGGAAATAACAAACAATACCTATTACCACAACCAAACATCCTATCGCGGATGTAAGGTATGCTGTTTTTATCTTTTTCATAATGTTTCGTTTAACCAATTATCTATCAACATTCGGGCAATAGAGAGCTTTTCGGGAATCTCAGGCAGGTTATCCTTGCGGAACCATGCACCCTTTAGAAGCTCCTCTTCCTGAATCTTTATCTCGCCTGACACGTAATCGGCATTAAAGCCTACCATAAGTCCGCAAGGATAAGGCCAAGGCTGTGAGCCGAAGTAGCGCACATTTTTTATCTTCAACCCTACTTCTTCAGACACCTCACGGCATACAGCCTCTTCAAGAGTCTCGCCTGTCTCAACGAATCCAGCTACCAATCCATAGTGCTTGCTGCGGAAATTCTTGGCACGAACCAAAAGCACCTCATCCTCTCCCTTATGAATAAGGACGATGACGGCTGTGGCAAGCTGTGGCCAAACCTCTTTTCCACACCCTGTACAGCGCTTTGAGATATCTGTCTCCATCTTCATAGGAGCTCCGCAAACGCCACAGAACTTCGTGTTCTGATCCCAATAAAGAATTTCGTGACACTTACCCGCTTTCTTATAGAGCTCATAAGGAAGTTTATAGTAAGACTGACGGAGAGGGCACATCTCATAGCCCTCAAGCGATGTTATGGGATTATCAACCCTTACAGTCTTCACAAGCGTACCATCATCCATAGGAGTGATGTTATGCACATTATTCCAAGCCTTCAAGACTACAGGTGGTTCTTCGCCTTTAGGAACCGTAAACTTTCCCTCACCTGTCTTCTGAAGCAGAAGATCGTCTTGACAGAAAATAAACCAAAGTTTCATACGCGCTATAATTTTTTCCGAGTGCGTCGCCGCACCTATTGGATGGTGGGTGATAGATGGTGTATAGTTTTAATCGCTACTAACCGCCAACATCCAACACCTACCAACCATTTGCGGGTGCAAAGTTACAACAATAAATTAAGAATGAAGAAACTTTTAACACGAAAACTCTTTTAACACTTCAAGTTTACTGCATTTTTACTCAATTAGGAGCAAGCAAACAAAGGATTGAAACAAGTCCAAAAACAGCACGTTTTTCTAATCAAAAAAAACTTTAGAAAAAAGCATGGTATTATAATCTTTTCCGATATGTTTTTCAAGACAAAAACCAAGTAAAAAAAACTTGCAATTTTTCACCGTCAAAACATCACGAAAGAATCATTTCTTCTTTACTATTACAACCACACAAAAAGCAGGAAACAAACGAGCATTTTTTGATGCATAAAATTACAGGAATGAAACATAATAAAAAAATGAAGAATCTATATAAAACAAGAAACGTCCTCACTTCACAGTGCGAACGTTCCAATCTCAATAGGTATTAGCTTCTTTAAGGTAAAAAGATTGTATTCAGGATAACGCTTGCAAAGTTAATGGTTTTTTATTTACTTTGCAAATTTTTTACAACTTTTTTTTGAGAAAAATCAATATTTTTACAATATCGCACTACTTTTGGCCAATTCTTCCATAATTTTATACAAATTTGAACTATTATTTGCTATTATGTGTAGTAGTTTTTAAAATTTACAAAAACGCACTATTTTATGTATCATTACGAAAAAGTAGCAATTTTGTAAATGCGACATTATTTACTATATAAATGGAACGAATCTGCATCTTCGAGTACGGGGAACTTTTTCCTGAAGCCACGAAGTTCGTCCATTCGGATCTCGTATGTAGCGCTTGCGATTTTGTCATCTGGACAAGTTACAATCACCCTACCATACGCATCTATCATTTCCGTACCGCCGCAATACTTGCACATCGGGTCTTCTCCCACCCTGTTCACGGCAGCTACAAAACATTGATTTTCCACGGCTCTCGCCTGTAGCAAAATATGCCACGGTTTGATACGTGAAGCCGGCCAAGAAGCAACGTAAAGAGCGCAATCATAAAGGCAGTCAGAAACGTCCTCTGATGAAGCATCGCCACAACTATCTATTTTGTTACGGGAGAAAACGGGGAAACGAAGGTCGTAACAAACTTGCAAGAGAAATTTCACTCCTCGCCATTTCACAATTTTCTGTTCTTCCCCAGCAGAATAGTGAAGTTGTTCATTGCCGTAAGAGAAAAGATGTCGCTTGTCATAATACTCTACTTTTCCTTCCGGGCACTCCTCTGTGGGAGGCATAACGAAATAGAATCTGTTGCGCTTCGTTCCATCCTCTGTCTTAACCGAAAGACTTCCAGCAACAGCCGCATTCATTCTTTCAGCCATCTGCTTCATCCACGACAAGGAAGTTGTATCTTCATCAACGGCATTAAAACCCGTACTCCACATTTCTGGAAGCACATATAAATCTGACAAAGGCGCAGCAAGGATTGCTGCCTCGCTACGCCTTTGGTTTTCAGCAGGATCAGCCCAAGCTATATCCTGTTGCAATAGAGTTATCTTCATAAAGACTCACTTATAACGTCACTACACTCTTCAGTTTATTGAGTGATATTACCTCATTGGTCTTATCCATATCACTTGTACGGAATACAAGCACACCTTTCTCATGGATAAGGAATGTGTAGATATACGAAATAGCGATACCCGAATTAGAAAGAATCTTCAGGGTTTCGGCTGCAGCACCAGGTTTATCGTCAACATAAAGTGCGAATACATCTGTTAACTGAAGGTTTATCCCTTCTTCCTTCAGAAGGAGGTAGGCCTTTGACGGATTATCACAAATAACACGGAAGATGCCATATTCCTGTGTGTCAGCTACAGTTGAGGCAATAATCTGAATACCAGCCTTGCTGAGCAAATCGAGAACCTTGATAAGCGTACCGCTCTTATTCTCTATGAATATTGAAAGTTGTCTGATAGTCATAATACTACTACTTTTTTTATTGATAAACAGTTCTCTTATCTACTACTCTGACCGCCTTGCCCTCACTTACAGGAAGAGTACCCTTAGGCACAAGCTTAACATGAGGAGTGAGCAGAATCTCGTCCTTAAGAGCACGAGTAACATCCTTCTGAAGCTTCTGCAAACGCTGGTAATCATCAGTAAAGAGTTCCTCAAGCTCAACCTCAACGGTCATGTTGTCATTATCAGCATCGGTTGTGAGGGTGATGAGGTAGTTACTTGCGAGTTCCTTGAACTGCATAAGAATCTTCTCAATCTGAATTGGGAAGATATTTACACCACGGAGCACCATCATATCGTCAGAACGTCCCTTCATACGGTCAAGGCGCACGTGATTACGTCCGCAAGGACATGTACGGCCAAGCACACGGGTAAGGTCGCGAGTACGATAACGCAGCAGAGGCATAGCCTCACGGTTTAGGGTTGTGAGCACAAGCTCGCCAATCTCGCCATCAGGAACAGGCTCAAGAGTCTCTGGATCTACAATCTCCACGATATAGTAGTCCTCCCAGAAGTGAAGGCCATTCTGCTCCTTACACTCGAAGGCAACACCAGGACCACACATCTCAGACATACCGAATGAGTTGTATGCCTTTACGCCCATCATCTTCTCGATACGCTTACGCTGTTCCTCAGAATGAGGCTCTGCACCGATAACAAGCACCTTCAGTTTAGTATCACGACGAGGATCAACACCCTGCTCTACCATTACCTCATGAAGACGGGTAACATATGAAGGCACAGCATGGATGGCTGTTGTTCCGAAGTCCTTGATGAACTTTATCTGACGGAGAGAGTTACCTGCTGCTGCAGGAACGGTAAGCGCTCCAAGACGCTCTGCTCCCAACTGGAAGCCGAGACCACCAGTGAACATACCATAACCGGAAGAGTTCTGGAACACATCATCTGGACGCAGACCTACCATATGCAGGCAACGAGCTACGGCATTAGCCCATTCGTCAATATCCTTCTGTGTATGTAGAATAACCGTAGGATTACCAGTCGTACCACTTGAAGAGTGAAGTCGTGTACATTTACTAAGAGGTACGCACGCGAGACCGAATGGATAGTTGTCGCGCAAGTCCTGCTTTGTTGTGAAAGGAAGTTTGCGTACATCATCCAGAGTCTTGATATCATCAGGCGTGATTCCTGCCTCTGCAAACTTCTTCTTATAAACTTCATTTGTATAGCAATGCTTGACCGTTGCTTTCAAGCGCTCAAGCTGCAATGCCTCAATCTCCTGTCGGGAGAGACATTCTTTGTCAGGATGTAAGTATTCGCTTTTGTCTAACATTTTATTTAGGTTTATACAAAAATTAGATTTCCAAATGATTCTTTTAACGAAACAAAAAGTGCTGATATGCCCATCAAGACTAGTACACTTTTTCATTTTGGTAGTGCAAAGATAATAAAACCAATTGTAATATTTATCATTAAAGTAATATTTTTTAGAAAAATTTGCCATTCTGATTATTATTTTATATCTTTGCACGCGAAAAATCTAAACAAATATAACATTTTTCAACAAAACGGTATAAAAAACATGAGTCACTTTTACAAAATGGCAGTTGGAGTGCTGCTATGCCTTTTCCCTTTTAACTATGCAACAGCACAGGAACAGAAGGAAGAGAGCAAGACCAAGGAATTTCTATCTGACGTAATGGATAGAATAGTAGTTCATGGCTACGCTCAAGCTGGCTATACATATCAGGATAGGGACAGAGGCGGAGAGAAAGCCAATACTTTTGATATGAAGCGCACCCTGTTCTTTGCACATGCTGCCATAACCGACCGCTGGTTCTTCCTGTTCATGCACGATTTCAACTCTCAAGTACAGGAATACTATACTGACTACCGAATCACCGACAACAAGGCACTCACCGTGCGATTCGGACAGTTCAAGAACGCCTGCACATACGAGAACAAGCTCTCTCCTACCGACATGGAGGCTATCGACGTGTATTCAGAAGGTGTTACATACCTCTCCGGCTGCGGCTCCGACCCATTGCTCGGTGTTCAGTACGGTCGTGACCTCGGTGCTGCCATTTTGGGCGAGTTTGCCAATGGCAAGGTGAAATACGAAGTTGATGTAATGAACGGTCAGGGTATCAACAAGAAAGACGGTAACAACGCGAAGGATGTTATCGGACGCTTGGAGGTAAGTCCAGTTGAAGGTCTCAACCTTATCGCAACAGGTCAGTTAGGTAAAGGTCATGCTATTGCGAAATCAATCTACAACCCTGAAATCGAGGTTGGACAGGACTATAAGCGTAACCGTTACAGCATTGGTTTCGACTATAAGTCAAAGCCATTCAACGTACACGGAGAGTATCTTGAGGGTAAGGACGGTAATGTTCTCAGCCGTGGTTGCTACATCACTGGTTGCGTGCCATTGGTTCCAAAGAAATTTGATCTTGTAGGTTCTTACGACTACTTCAATTTCAACAAGACACTTGGAATGGATCAGCACAAAGCCATCTTCGGCATACAGTGGTGGTACTTCAAAAGATGCCGTTTCCAAGTGCAGTATGTCTATAAGAGCGCATACACAGCAGGAGGCGAGTTCATCAAGAAGGGTAACAACGCACTTATGTGCCAGATGCAGGTTAGATTCAACTAATCTCCTAATTCTAAACGCTAAACTCTAAACAAAAAAATAATGCTAATCAAAGTAATTCTTACCGTCATCTTCCTGTTGGTGACTATCGGTGTGGGAATATATTCCCGCAAACAGGCAAAAAGCGTTGACGGCTTCGTGCTTGGCGGTCGCTCCGTGGGTCCTTGGCTCACAGCCTTTGCCTTTGGTACAAGCTATTTCTCAGCTGTTGTATTCGTTGGCTATGCCGGACAGTTCGGCTGGAAATACGGTCTCTCCGCTTCATGGATCGGTATCGGCAACGCAATCATCGGTTCTCTTCTGGCTTGGATGGTTCTTGGCAAACGCACAAAACTGATGACTCAGCACATCCAAAGCCGTACAATGCCTGATTTTTTCGGAACACGTTTCTCAAGCGAAGGACTGCGCATCGTAGCTTCTATCATCGCCTTCGTATTCCTTATTCCATATACAGCAGGTGTATATATGGGTATATCAAAACTCTTTGAGATGGGATTTGGCATACCATATTCATATTGCGCTATGATAATGGCAACTCTTACAGCCGTTTATGTCATACTTGGAGGCTATAAGGCAACAGCTATTAACGACTTCATTCAGGGCATCATCATGCTCTTCGGAATCACTACGGTTATCTATGTGGTGCTCCACAATCAGGGAGGACTTACAGAGGCTATAAACAAGATGGCTGCACAGGTGCCTACCGCACACGATCTCGAAGACAAGAGCGGACTATTCTCCTCTTTCCAGTTAGGCGATTTCGCATCATGGTTCGGTCCTAATCCGTTAAGTCTGCTTGGTGTTGTGGTGCTCACCTCACTCGGCACATGGGGATTGCCACAGATGGTAGGTAAGTTCTACTCCATCACCGACGAGAGCGCTATCAAGCGCGGAACCATTATCTCAACAATCTTCGCCCTCATCGTTTCCGGCGGTTGCTATTTCATAGGAAGTTTCGGCCGACTCTATCCAGAGCCTGCTTTCTCTCCAGAGAAGCATAAATACGCATACGACTCTATCGTACCTTCAATGCTTGAGACATTGCCTGACGTGCTTATCGCCCTCGTAGTGCTTCTCGTACTCTCTGCATCAATGTCAACATTGGCAAGTCTTGTACTCACATCTTCTTCTACAATGACTCTCGACCTTATCTATCGTGACAAGAAATCAACCGATGATGAGGTAAAGGGTGGTGAGATTGATGATGAGGTAGCCGAGAAGATAGAGAGACGCAAAGTTGTGATAATGCGAGTTCTCATCGTGTTCTTCATTGCCCTCTCACTCATGATCGCCCTCAACCCACCACAGTTCATTGCGCAGCTCATGGGTATCTCTTGGGGTGCTCTTGCAGGAGCCTTCCTCGCTCCATTCATGCTCGGGTTGTACTGGAGAGGCGTTACAACAGCCAGCGTATGGGCTTGCTTTGTATGGGGTGTAGGTCTCACCGTTGTCAATATGATGCTCAGCAACTCATTGCTCAACCCAATCGACTGCGGTGCAGTTGCTATGGTAGGCGGTTTCATCGTAGTGGCAGTCGTCAGTCTCTTCACAAAGAAGATGGACACCAACACCGTTGACAGCATCTTCAAGTGCTACGACAAGTAAGCATTCACAAATACATTCGAAAACAAAAAGATGGAGTAACGATTCGTTACCCCATCTTTTTTGTTTACCGTTTCAATTACTCTGTAATCTTGATTGCCACAGCATGTATTTGCTGCCAACCGGCACAGTCGGTAAGGCGAACCATGAAATGATAGTCACCCGGATCTATATCGGCAGGAATGGCGATATCATGACGCGCTGTGAATGATTTCTGAGCAGAAGGAATAGTGAAATCCTTATTATATATCCAAGGCTTATTCGGTTCTTTCTTAGCATCCATCTGACATTCTATAGAAGAAGTACTATGGGTGTGATGGTCAAAATTGTTGTGAATCTCAATGTTGTATGCCCCCAACTCTGTATCGTCGGTAAACAGATAATTGAAAGGTATAACATCGCCACGCTTAAACACCTGGCAGTCGGTTGGAACTGCAACAATATCGGCTGTGTTGATGACGGGATAGGTCATATCCTTTGATTCCTCGTCATCGTCAGAACTGCCGCACGCACAAAGTGCGCACAGCAGTATTAGTGATAAAATATTCTTCTTCATTTGCATTATTTATTAATCATCATCCTCTTCTTCCGTGATGCTTTTCTGTGCGGTAGTTGACCTGCCATTACCATCAGTCACCGTAAACTTCAACAAGTCGCCTGCAACGACTCCCTTGTCAGCAATGTCAACATGCAAGTGAAAGTCTGGGATATTCAGCACACCGATATATTTTGAATCGGTAACGTTTTTTGTAACCTTGGTAGTATTACCCGAAGCATCTGTGACTACGATCTGAATAGATGCGGTACGTCCAGGAGCAGCAACATCTGCCTTAACGCAGATTTCACCATCTTCGAGGTTAGCCTCGCCCATAACAATGGTTGGAGCTGCGATATCATCATCATCGTCATCATCGCCACAAGATGTGAAACCAAGAGAAACAACACACAAGAGAGCGAGCACAAGGCTCATATATTTAAGATTTTTCATTTTTGCTAAAAAATTATCAATTATTAATTATAAATTATAAATTAGTTAGAACTCCCACCCAACCATCAGCGAGATATTTCGTCCCGGTTCTGGCACGTCAATCAAGCGGTAATAGCTGGTGTGGTCGTAATAGCGACGGTCAAGCAGGTTATCTGCATGAAGCGTCAGGTTTATTTTTGAGTTTCCCAACTGAAACTCCTTTCCTGCCGAAAGGTTCAAAGTAAAATACCCGTCGGTAGGTTTTTCGGGCGGAACAATCTCATTCTGAGCACCAACAATACGGGCACTAAGGCCTACGAAATCCTTGCCCTTGCTATCGAAAGTATATTTCAAACCTGTATCAACCGACCACGGAGTGCTGAAAGGCAGAGTATATCCTTTTTTCTCGCCCGACTGCTGACGAGCATAGAGATACTCTCCTTGCGCATGAGCCTCGAAATTATCAGCGAAATGCCATGTAAACTGCGCTTCCAATCCCCAACGCAGCACCTCTGCCTGCCTGTAATTATACAACTGCAAACCTTCTACATACTGTGCTGTAGGATTCAGGTATATGTAGTTAGGGAAGTAATTCAGATATGGCTCTACCTGCACTTCCAAAGCATCGTTACACCAGAGGACAGTGGCATCAACCTGATACGACTCCTCAGGATCTAACTTCGCATTGCCACGCTCATAGCGGAATATGTGGTAGTTTATGCCGTCGGCACCCAGTTCCTTCGGAATAGGCACACGGAAACTCTTGCCAATATTCGCCTTTAGCACCCATAGTCCTGTGCTGTAATTCACACCTGCCGACCATGTAAAGCTATTGAAGTTGCCTCGGAAATCTGCCGAACGCTCCTTATATATAGAATCACCGTCAACAGGGGTCAGGAACCAATCCTGATAGCTATGGATGTGTGTACGGGCATAGTCATAACGAAGTCCGGCATTGAGTATGAGGTTTTCGTTGATGGTATAGCGATCCATGACAAAGCCTCCGACGCTCAGCGACTCAAAGTCTGGTATGATAAAGCCCCAGCCACTACGGCGGTTGTACTGATACTCGCTGCTCACGCCACCACGCAATTCATGCTTGTCAATGGTGTGGCGAAGTCCGACACCAGCAGTATAGGTGCTCTTGTTGAAACGACGCTCAAGCGAACTCTCAGGCACTGGCATATAACCATGACTTACAGGCTCTGAACATTCCTCACGAAGGTTATTCTGATAGGCGAGGTTAAGTTCAAGAGATGTCAGATCTTTCTTCCATGTGGTATGGCTCATCACCTTCAGATGGTTCACCCATTGGTATGGAAGGTCTATGTCACGACGCAAAAGGTCGTAGTCGATATCCGACAACCTAACCTCCAATCCATGCGCGTTGGCAAAGAAACCACTCTTTGAGTAGCTGTCTGACACACGCACATCAGTATGGAAGTTATAGCCGGCATAACCCAATGTAACGCTACCATCACGCTCACAACCAGCCGTATTACGCAGACGCTTATCCTTCAGTTTTATCCAATAAGAATAATACTGAACACTATCCGTCGGCACCTTGTAATCGGCATAGTCAATAAATGTGGCATGTGCGCGATAGAACCAATTACCCTTCCTGCCACCTATCTTCGCCGACAAGCCTATCTGCTCGTTGTTTGAGCGTCCGAAGAGCTGTACGCTCCCGCTAAACGGTTCGGTAGGCACATGGTTAGTGTAAAGTCCGAGCACACCACCTATGGCATCACTACCATAGAGCAATGCCGCAGGACCCTTGACGACCTCCGCCCTGTCGATTGCGAACTGGTCAATCTCCAAACCGTGGTCATCGCCCCATTGCTGTCCTTCATGCTTGACACCATCCTCAGAAATCACGAGTCGGTTGAAACCCATGCCTCGGATAACGGGTTTCGACTGCCCGCTACCTATTGCCATAGCCTTGACGCCCGGAATTGCTTCCAGCGTCTGCATCAGACTTCCCGCAAAGTTCTGTTGAAGGAACTCACGACTGACCTGCACCTCCGACTGAGATGAGCGCATCTGATAGTCGTGGGTATGCTGACCTGTCACGGTGACGGCATCAAGCGCAATAGTAGTGTCGGCTGGTGCCGTTGTAAGGCACATAGCAGCCAACATCATGTTTATCATACGCTTTTGTCTGTTTGAATTGTTCTTAGAAAGCAAATTCACATGCTTGTTTTTTTTAGAAAGTAAATGGGGAGTAAATTAAATCAGTAAATTTTTAATCTTATAATTTACTGGCTCTAATTTACTGATAATTTACTTTCCAACAGGCAATTTACTTTCCATTTCCTCCGCATAAGCGGAACTTTCTTTTACTCAGAATGAAATTCAAACAGTTGGAGGAGCACGAAGTGTTGGGATGCCCAAGGCTTCAAGGCGAACATCACATTGAGGCTGGGCAAAATGAAAAACAAAGGATTTTCTATAAAATACGACTGCAATGGCAGCGCCTGCCACAAATGTCAGCATAAGGAACTGGCAGAGCACACAATCATCCATAGACATTGACAACTGTGTCAAGTGTCCATGACAATGATGATCTACACATTCCTTGCAGTCAACTATATTTTTCTGTACTTGTTCGTGAACATGAAGCGACGACAGGATTAGCATTGGCACAAATACTGCCAATAGCAACCATGAAGCAATATGTCGTTTCCTGTTTACATTCATTTGAGGTGCAAAATTATAAAGAAAAATGCTATTCTCCTACATTTTCATGCGATTTTTCCCACATTTGTACTTTTTTAACGTGAGAAAAAATGGAATAATGAACACTAAATGTGCTAAAAAATCTTATAGTAATTCAATATCCCCATCAACAAATCCAATACCAACAGCTTTCTTACTGCGAAGTAAAGGAGCATACTTTCCTTCTTTCAAATATCTCTTCACAAGACTCTTCGCTTCTTCAAGTGCAGCTTCCCACGACTTGTCATTCTTCCACAATAATGGATAATCACGATTGTTAAAAACCTCATCACAAGCCCAATCTTCAACAGCTTCATCAAATGATGGAGAACCTATAATCTCAACAGCGTATACATTATTACCTTTTTCATAGAGGTTAAAACAAAAAGCCTCTATATTAGCAGGTAATTCAACAGACAAAGCTGCATCCACCCATTTCTCAAAGTCCTTATATTCCAAATTCGTCAGATACGTTTCTCCCATATCTGTCCGAGGTTCTTTCATCTTAGATGTACACGACGAATTTAGCTGGATAAACCCCAGAGCAAAAATTATGTATTGTATAAACTTCTTCATAAATACGTGATTATTACTTCGACTGTAATTCTGATTCTTCCTTGAACACCTCCATATTTAGCAGATACTCCTGCGCCTTCTTGTCCTTGAGTTTAAGGATGTTTTCACGAAGAAAGTTGGCCAATCCCTTATCGTAGTAGTATGAAAAATGCTCATAACAATATAATAACGTTTTCTCGACTTTCTTGTTTTCTCGATGATCATAGATCCATTGCAAAACGGCCTGCGGATTGTATTTTACAAAACGATACAACTCCCAATAAGCATATTTTGCTTTATACGAACAGTCACATCCATAATCGCTTTTACATAAATGCTTATAACAACTTGCCAGCTCGCAAGCTTTTTCTGGCTGTGACAAAGCAAGTGTTATTATATCCAATGTTGGGGTTGCAATTTCTTTTGAGGCAGTTCTTCCAATCTTTGTTATCTTGTCGGAGATTGAAAATATCATCTTTAGGGTGTCAGTCTTAAATAAAACGCCCTCCAATAGAATCTTATCGTCACCTTGACACCTAATATTCCATAATGAGGAGTTTATCCCAATAGTATCCATACCCATAAACATAGTTTGTCGTCCATTTTCTGCAATACGACAATTTCGAGAAGCTAATCCAAAGAAGCCACTTTGGTCAAGTCGTTTACCATATTTATCCAAAAGAACAGCCTCTATCCATCCATCATACTTTCGGCAGAAGAACATAAGGTAGTTATCCTTATATTTCTTGATAGACACAATCTTTTCCCCCTCAATTGAATCTGAAGTCAAAGCATAATATTGTTCTTTACTCAGCTCAATACCTCTATTCTCAAAGTTCAAAGAATCAGGAAATGGTGCATCGAGCAAAGAATCTGCTACTATCCTCATATTGGCGAGGAATGGGATTTCGCTTTCTGGAGTACACGAATAGTTGAGCTGAGCAATACCCAGCACAAGCATTATGTATAGAAAGAATTTCTTCATAGATTTAGGAATTTATTCTATTCTGGCTGCAAAAATAGCAATAATCCGTCAGCTATGCAAGTTTTAAGCACAAAAAAATCTCCCCACCGTTTGCCAACGTCTTGGCTTAGTGGGGAGAGGATGAATATATAGATCGTTGCAACTATTTCTTTGGGAAATGTCTGTCATACTTTTTGCAAGCCTTACAGGTGCCGCGATGATGCTTGTGGTGCATATGATGCTTGTGATGCATATGGTGCTTATGATCCATGTGATGTTTATGATGCATGTGACCATTTGGCTTGTGCGGCTTTACCATCTTTGGCTTTGGAGGAGCTACCTTAACGGTCTTGGTGGTAGTGGTAGTGGTCGTGACAACCTTAGTACCATTCGGCTTCATCGTAGTGGTTGTTACCATTGTCGTAGTAGGCCTATCTACCTTACGCTCCATACGAGGCTTTGGGGTGAAATCATGCTTTGGAGTTGCCTTTGCCATACAAGTGCTTGTTCCAATAACTGCGATTGCTATCAAGCTAAATATATTCTTTTTCATAACTGTATTCTTTTAATGTCGTCATCAGAACTATCTCTGATTTCTGAGGGCAAAATTACTGCGAAATATTTGAT
>Ga0326513_10000276_pt1 | contig 41873 bp, 37 predicted proteins | sample 2_2465_0518_D_FD_203654 | JGI IMG/M metagenome (GOLD analysis project Ga0326513, IMG submission 203654) | Bovine rumen microbial communities from UC Davis, California, United States - 2_2465_0518 | ecosystem: Host-associated > Mammals > Digestive system > Stomach > Rumen | place: USA... | reverse complement strand
GCTGTCAGAAGCGGAAAAACTTTTTCCATGTCCCTCAGCTTCGTCTGCTGGGCTATGACACACTTCCAAAATACTGCCTTTGCTATCTGCGGTAAAACAATCACTTCTGTCGAACGCAATCTTGTCCGCTCTCTCGTCTTCCTCCTTCAGGATGCCGGCTTTCATGTCAAAGAATCTCTCAGTAAACATTATCTTGATATTACTGCTGTCGGAATTACTAACCGCTTCTATCTCTTCGGCGGTAAAGATGAAAGTTCTGCTTCTATGATTCAAGGCATGACCCTCGGCGGTGTCCTCTTCGATGAAGTCGTCCTTATGCCCCGTTCTTTTGTCGAACAGGCCATTGCAAGATGTTCCCTCTCCTGTGCCAAGTTCTGGTTTAACTGTAACCCTGAAAATCCTTATCACTGGTTCTATCAGGAATGGATTCTTAAAAAAGATTCCAAAAACGCTCTCTATCTCCATTTTACTATGGACGATAACCCCTCGCTCTCTCCTGAAGTCAAATTACGCTATCAACGTATGTACGCAGGCGTTTTCTATGACAGATTCGTCCTCGGAAAATGGACCGTCTCCGAAGGTGTTGTCTATCCGATGTTCGATCAGAAACAACATGTAGTTCATGTTCTTCCCCACTCCTTTTCCCGTTATGTCCTCTCCTGTGACTACGGTACTGTCAATCCCACTTCTATCGGCCTCTGGGGTGAATCTGACGGCCTCTGGTACAGAATCAAAGAATATTATTACGATTCCCGCCGTGAAGGCCTCCAGAAAACTGATGAAGAACATTATACTGCCCTCGAACTCCTCGCCGGTTCTCTCCCTGTCGAATGCATTATCGTTGACCCCTCGGCGGCTAGCTTTATCGCCTGTATCCGCTCTCATCAGAAATTCAAAGTCATCAAAGCTCAAAACGATGTCCTTTCCGGTATTCAGCATGTCAGTGATATGCTCTCTAAAAATAAACTCCTCTTCCATGACTCCTGTCAGGATATTCTCAGAGAATTCACTCAGTATTGCTGGGATTCCGGTTCTGTCAAAGATTCTCCTAAAAAAGAATCTGATCACGCTATGGACGATATGCGCTATTTTGTCAGTACTATCCTCTTCGGCAGATCTGACAATTTCTTTGCTGTCTCACTTAAACGCTGATACTCATCAGAAAGGAGTGATCTCTTTTTATGCACTCAGAAAAAATTTCCGCTCTCCCTGCCGTTCAAACCGCCGGTGCCCGTTCTGTCTATGATTTTCCCGTTCAGCTCTACTCTTATGACCTGTTCGATAAAGTCCGCAGAACTGTCCCTATCATTGATGCCGCTGTCTCTAAAATCATCCGTCTGATCGGTTCTTTCCAGATTCAGTGTACCGACCCCAGACAACAGCAGGCTCTTGAACATTTTTTCCGTACTGTTCCTGTTGGTCTTACTGGTCAGTCTGTCTACAGTTTCCTCGATTCTTATCTCGACAGCCTTCTCATCTACGGAAATGCTGTCGGTGAAATTGTCTTCGATCAGAAAAATTCCTATATCGCCGGTCTCTGGAACGGCAATATTGCCGATATTGCTGTCGCCTGTGGTGCTTCCCCTATGGATCGTCAGTATTTCCTTCATACTCAGGACGGCGATAAACTGCTCCCGCATCCTGAACGGATTCTCTTTTCCGCTCTTAAACCACCCAGCGGCGGTATCTATGGTATTTCCCTCCTGCAAGGCATTCCTGCTCTGGCTAACATTCTCCTCAGAATCTATGAATCTGTCGGTCAGAACTTCGACAGAGCAGGCAATATCCGCTATGCTGTCACTTATAAACCCTCGGATTCTTCCGATTTTGCTTATGCAAAAGAACGTGCTGAAACTATCGCTCAGGAATGGTCCGCCGGTATGCAGGCCGCTAAATGCGGTGAAATCCGTGATTTCGTCTCTGTCGGTGATATTGATATTAAAGTCATCGGTGCAGATGCTGATATGCCATCAACAGAAATCCCCGTCCGACAGCTTCTGGAACAAATCCTCTCGAAACTCTCCGTTCCCCCCTTCCTGCTCGGCCTCAGCTGGTCCTCTACTGAACGCATGTCCGCTCAACAGGCCGATATTCTCACTTCTGAACTCGAATATTACCGCCGTCTCCTTGAGCCTGTTATCCGGAAAATCGCCCTTGCTTTCCTTCAGCTTAACGGTTCGTTCTCTGATATTTCTATTATCTGGGATCATATCAATCTTCAGGACGAAATCGAACTCGCTCAGGCAAGACTCTATTCCGCTCAGGCTCAGGAAATCGAACAAAATCTTAATTAATCCCTTTCTTGGAGGTATCTTTTTATGTATCAGTATGAAACTATCAAACTCGAAAAAGGCATGTATCACCTCACGAATAAGAGCTTCTTACAGGCTCTCGAAGATGCTGACCCCTCTTCTTTCTATCTCAATTCCCCTCTTGCCAATCTGGACGCTTATGAACGTCAGCTCAAACGCTTTAATATTCATGTTTCCGGTGCAAACTGCGACAGAGTAGAAAAATTTTTCAGTACTACCGAAAGTGCTGTGTTATTCCCTGAATTCGTCCGCCGTGCTGTAATGCAGGGTATGGAAGAATCTGTTCTCTCTCAGATTACTGCCGCTGTCTCCAGATGCGATTCCAATCGCTATCAGGGCTGTGATCTGACAGATACTGCAAGCTATACTACTACCAATGCCGGTTCTGCTCTCCCTGTCTCTTCTATCATGGAAAGTTCTTCCGTAATCACCCTCGAAAAATACGGCAGAAATATTCAGGCCTCTTATGAAGCTATCCGTCAGCAGAGACTTGACGTATTCAGTCTGATGCTCCGCAGAATCGGCCGCCGCCTTGCTGATTCCGTCACTTCCAAAGCTGTTACTGTCCTGAAAACTTCTGCTAATAACGCTTCTAAAATTACTGTCGCTGCCAATTCTCTTGACTATTCCAATCTGGCTGCCCTTTATGGCAATTTTACTAATTTCAATATGAAAGCTATGCTTGCCTCTCCTGCTGTGATGGCTAAAATTCTTGTCATGGATCAGATGATTGAAACTTCTTCTCAGGACGTAACTGAAATTCGTCTGCCGTTCGGTACAAAACTTATCAACTGTCCTCAGCTGGATAACAATACTATCCTCGGCATTGATACTGATTTTGCTCTTGAACAGATTCAAAGCAGCGATATTATTCTTGAAACTGACAAGCTCATTGACAGTCAGCTTGATTCTATCACCGTTTCTGTCAATATCTCCTTCCGTACACTTATGACTGATGCTGTCAAAATGATCGCCCTGACCTGATTTTTGCAGAGAGATTCTTTCTCTCTGCTCTCCCTTTTATGCTCTATCTTATCACGAAAGGAATGCTGTTTCATGACTCCTATTGAAAAAATCAATCAATTTACACGCCGTGAACTCTCCGAAGATGAAGTCTATCTCTTCGATATTATCCTCTGTGATAACAATATCGACAGAGATCTTGAATGCTTCTCCGAAACTGCTCTTGCTCAGATGCAGAAACTCTTCATTGGCAAAACCGGTATTTTTGATCATAATCTTCAATCTGCCGGTCAGACTGCAAGAATCTATGATACCGAACTCGTCAGATCTCCTGATCAGAAAACCAAGGACGGCAGAACTTTGCTTTCTCTCAAAGCTCATGCCTATATGATTCGTACTGATTCCAATCTTGATTTTATCAAAGAAATTGATGCCGGTATCAAAAAAGAAGTCAGCGTTTCCTGTTCTGCCGGAAGACATCTCTGCTCCGTCTGCGGTACAGATAAAGCTCAGTCTTCCTGCAATCATATCGCCGGTAAAAAATACGGGCAGAAATCCTGCTATACTATCCTTGATGATATTCAGGACGCTTATGAATGGAGTTTTGTCGCTGTGCCTGCTCAGCCTGCCGCTGGTGTTACCAAATATTTTAAAAATGCTTCCGCTTCTGCTCCCGACCATGAACTTTCCGATCTCCTCAGCGAACTTGAACAGCAGACTCGCTCTGAAGTCCTTACCCTTTGCAGAAATCAGTCTCAGCCCGTTTCTAAAGCCCTCTGTATGGCCGCTGAAAAAATGGACCTCCGCGAACTCGTTCAGTTTAAAAAATCCCTCATCGAACAGGAACATTCCCTTTCTCAGGCGCATGTACAGCTTGCCGATTTCCGTCAGAAGTAATTCCCTATAAAGGAGGTTCTGCCTTATGGATATGCAGATGATCTATTCCCTTTTCCGGCTCTTCTCCGGTGAACAGGATGCCGAAAGCTATATGCCTCTTCTGCTTACTGCTGTCGAAGAAGTCAAAATCTGCCTCGAAAATCAAGATAATATCCGTGATGTCCGGCTCTGTTATCTCGCCGCCGCTGTCGCTAATCTCCGCTATACTCAGTTATACGGAGCAAGAGAAAAAGCTCTCGCCACTTATGCCGGTAATCTCTCAAAAGAATCTGACCTCTCTCATCAAATCCGCTTCGCTGAACAGCTCGTCAATTCTTATAAAGCCCTCTGTTCTGATCTCCTCAAAGAACAGAATTTCTTCTTCTTTGGTGTCAAGGGGTGATTGCATGAACGAATTGCTCAATCTGTTTCTTACTCTTCTCAAAACTCAGCAAAATGCTCCGCCCTTTGAAGTCTGCTCTTCTTTTGATGCTGTTCCCATCTCTTCCAAATCTAAAAAATTATTTGTCGTCATCTCTCCCGAATCTATGAAACTCAGTCAGCCTTTTTCTAATCCCTCCGGTCACATTTCCCCCTTTACTGCTGATTTCCGTTTTTATCTCCTCGCTCCCATGACGACTCCTGCTGAACAGCTTCTTCAATTCTTCTATTCCGTTCTTGTTCCTGCTCTGCATGATAATAACTGCTTCCTCTATGAAATGCAGTCCGATCCACCGAAAACAGATTATAAACTTCAGAAACTTGTCTATTCTGCTGTGTTCCGTATCAAAGGCCTGTGGCTTCCAGACAGTCAGGAGGATGATTCATGAGCTATCTTATTCAAAATCTCAAATATTTCCCTGTTACGCTCGATACGCTGACAATCTGTCTTTCTGACTGTCAGATCTCCGGCAGCAGTACTCTCAAAGAAACCTGTGCTGCTGACGGCTCAACCGTTCTTACCGGAATCTGGAAACAGGGCAGCCGGATCAAATTAAAAGGCAGACTTTCTCCTGATATTTCTCCGGAACAAGTCCTTCTGCATCTTACTCAGAATATGCTTGTCTCTCAGACTTTTACCCTCGGCAGTCTTTCGTTTTCCAATGCCCGTCTCTGCGGATATACCCTCTCGGAACAGCAGAATACTCCTGAATTATCTCTTCTTTTCTACTGTCCTCAGAATCCTCAGCTGATACAGGAGGAACCTCCCATATGAATCAAAATCTTCAGCTTTGTCTGCTCGGCGATCAAACAGCGGCTCGTTTCGTTCCTTGTCTTTCTTTTTCTCTTGAACGGGAAATTTATACCCCTTTTGAATCTGTTACTGCTGAATTTCTCTCTAACGGTTCTGATTTTTCTGATATTTCTCAATTAGCTGTCTATCGGGATCAGCAACAGATCTTTTTCGGTCTTGCTGATTCTGTTCAGCAATATCATAAAAATCATGCTTCTTTTATTAGAATCACTTCACGAGGCTTTACTTCTCTTCTCACTCAGAACGAACTTGAAGCCGGTCTGCACAGCAACCTCACAATTTCTTCGCTGATGACAGATTTCTATCAATTCCCTCATATCACGTATGAAAATTTTTCTGGTACAGGTTATATTTTCGTCAAGTCAGGCAATACTATGTGGGACGGCGTTGTCAGCTTCGGCTATAAACTTACAGGACATTATCCTTATATCCAGCATAATCATATCTGTCTTTCTCCTCCTCAGAATTCAACCCCTGTTATATTCTCTGAAAATCAGGTTCTTGAATACGGTTCTTGTCTTGATACAACCAAACTGATCAGCCATTATCACATGGAAGATATTAACGGCAATCCTGATAGCTACAGTCAGGAAAATCAAGCCGCTTCTGCTTTTGACATTGTCCGGCATAAACAAATCCCTTTTGACCGCTCTTTTCTTCATGATCCTGATGATGCTCTTACTTTCCGGAATCTCTATTCCTGTCGGGGCTGTAAAGCTGAATATCTTGTCTATTCCGGCTTTCAGGATGAACTTTTAGGTCAGAAATTCTCCTTCGGCGATTTTATTCAGAATCAAACTATATGTCGTGTCAGAACAACTTTCGGCTCAAACGGTTTCCGAACAAAACTCTGGTGTTATCATGACGGTTTCTATCCGTAATCTTCTTTCCTGCAATTCCAGCCGCTGCACGGCTGTTTCTATATAGCATATCCTATCAAGACTGAATTTCCCGATCAGGTGCAGCCTTTTCAGGAAATTCTGTCCGGATATGCCCTCTTCCAACAAAAAAGCAGCTGCTTCTGTGTTCAGAATCAGCTGCTGTAATTTTATTTTCTTATCTGGGTTCGCAGATCAGCTTGATTGCTGTACGATCTTCGCCATCAATCTGAATGCTGGTAAATGCCGGAATACAAATCAAGTCAATACCAATAGGGGCAAGATATCCTCTTGCTACTGCAATGGATTTAATAGCCTGATTGGCTGCACCTGCACCAACTGCCTGAATTTCTACATTCTTGTTTTCACGGATTACTCCTGCGATAGCACCTGCAACGGAATTAGGAACAGAACGGGAAGATACTTTTAAGACTTCCATAAAAAAACCTCCTGCATAGATTAAATAATAATATAATTTTTTGAACGAAAACATGATGAATTGTCTCCGCTTTTATTATACTACATTCTTTTTAAAATTGCAATAGTTTTTTGAAATTTTGTGAATTATCGCACAATCAGAGGAATCATTTTCGTACATTTACCACATTTTTTTTCAAATTCTACTACTACACCGTTCAAATAACATGTTCCGATCGCTTCTTTATACCTTTTGGGGACATGCAAATGCATCCGCTCCAGAGCTATTTTCTTATCTGTTCCAAGTATAGAATCTTCTACTCCGGTCATTCCTGCATCTGTGATATATCCTGTATGATTCTCTAAAATACAGGCATCGGCTGTCTGTACATGTGTATGCGTTCCCAGCACTGCCGTTACTCTTCCGGCAAGATAATATCCCATTGCTTTTTTTTCCGATGTCGCTTCGGCATGGAAATCTACAAAAATATTCGGCGTATCAGCTTCTTTTAATAACATATCTGCTGTTGTAAACGGATTTTCAAGATTTTCCATAAATAATACGCCTGATAAATTCATTACTGCTATCTGACAGCTTCCCATATCGCAGACTGTCAAGCCCTTTCCCACACAGGCTTCGCCGTAATTCGCCGGACGGATAATACAGTCATTCTCATAAATATTCCAGTCCGACCGCCGCTGAAATGCGTGATTCCCTGTTGTAATCACATCCGCTCCGGAATCAAATATCTGTCTCGCAGAATATGCTGTGATTCCGTTTCCGTCTGCTGAATTCTCACCATTTACAACTACTATATCTGCCTGATATTCCCGTTTCAGGGCAGGCAGACGCTTTTTCAGAAACTCACAGCCGATATTGCCTACTACATCTCCAATAAATAATAACTTCATGCATTCACCTTTATTTTCCTGTCATATCAGCCCTTGTAATGCGGGCGATCAGATCATCAACAGAATCTTCCTGCACAGGAATTCCCTGTTCTTCTAAAATCTCATTCAGTGTGGCCGGCTCATGCTTTTTAATTTCTGCTGGTACAGGCTTGTTTTCTTCCTGTACCGGCTCAGGTTCCGGAAGCGTTACAGATACAGTTTCAGTATCTTCTTCCGGCTTTTCCGGCTCAGAAACAGGAGGCAAAGCGGCTGTGCGTTCTCTGTACTCCGCAGGCGGCGGCAAAAAAGAAGCAGTATCTTTGACAGTTCCTGTATTTTCATACGGCTGGGGCAGATCTTCAGAGACTGATTTGATATTTTCTTCTGTCAACGGTTCGAGTCTTCGGAGCGGTTTGGCATCAGATACTGTTTCTTCTTCCGTTTCAGTATCTTCTTCCTCGTCTTCCTCATCTTCCTCTTCTTCATATTCATCAGGACTGAACAGTGTTCTTGCCATGAATACAGGAATCTGCGCGAAAATTCCTACTGTACAGCAAAGAATAAAAATCACAGGTACTGCTATTAGACCTGCAAGCAGTAAAATTTCCTGTTCTGGAAAATATTCTTCCAGTGACGGCAGGACAAAATCAACCACAGTATCTCCCAGAATCAAAGCAGCTATTGCTCCACCCGAAGCATTCGAGAAAAATCTATGCAAAGGCGTATCTCCCCGCTTATCACTGTGAAACAAACTCAAAGTCAGTAATGCTGTCATCAGAGACGGCAGACTTGCCATGCTGTCAAACTGCGGATAACATAAAATTCCTCGCTCCGTACAGATATATACTACTGCCGCTGTCTGCAAGCCGCATAATAACAATAATAATACCAGATAAGCTACACGGCTCAGACTTTTTGCATATCTTCTTACAAATGCTCCGCCGATAAATCCTGCAAACGGGGCAAGCAGTTTGCACCACGGCGGAATAATATAATATCCTGAAACAATCAGCATCGGCTGAAGTGTGCTTACACCTGCTGTCACTGCTAAAAATGCCAATCTTGCATTATATGTCCTGAGATCATGAAATGCCGCACTCAGAAACGGAGCGAATAACAGAAGCATCACATACATTCCGGCGAATCTTGTCGTATCTGTTGCTGAAAAATCACGAATCAGCCCCCAGATTTCTTCTTTTGTCAGAGCTTCTTCAAATATAATCCGTCTGATCATCATAGCTCCTAAACTGCTGATTATATAAATATATAATAATCTGATCAGCGGCCTTAATGACCGCCATGAAAGCCGCTTGGTGCTCAATACATATCCTGTACATGCTGATAACAGCATAGCTCCTGATAAACAGAACCATCTTCCGGCAATCGGCAGGGCACTGTCATATGTCACAGGCATTTCCATAAATCCTGCTGATTTGAAGTATTCCAGTCCTAATAACAGCATAACGCCTAATACTGCCATCAGATCCGCACAGAGATATTTCCCTTCTTTTCTTGTCTCAGACATCTGATTCCTCCTCATGTCTCTCTTATCCTATAATTTCAGCCTATCTGCAATATCTGTATTCCCGAAACGTTCCTGACGATACTGCATAATCATAATCTGGATTTCATATTTCTGCATTGCATTTGCCGCTTTCAGCATTATCATAATTTCTTCTTCCGTGAACTGATATTTTTCCAGTATATTTTTTATGATCTCAAAACTTTTGCACTGGATAAATTTTCTGATCACTTCTTCTTTCCATTCCGGAAAAGCATCCAGACAAAACAGATAATTCATGTGATTGCAGAAAAAATGATTCAGTTCCTCAAAGATGTCTTCTTCTGTCAGATTTTCTTTCATATCAGCAACTGCAATTTCAGTCTGTTTCCGGCAGATTTCAGTAAAATCTTTCTGATACAGATCTGCTATGATTCCAGCGAGTTCAAACCGGAGGGCAAATAACGGCAATATATATTCCACACTCCAGAACTTTGTTTCCAATAATGCACGTCCCAGATCTTCCGGAAACTCTCCTGTCTGCAAGACTGTCAGCACATCCTGAATTAATTTTTCATGCTCCATGATATTAAAAAAATAAATTTCTTCTATTTCTTCTGAATCCGGAATATATACAAAATATCTTTTCTGTTCTGTATAAAAATGCAGTTTCAGACTTTTCACTATATCACAGTTTATTTCAAGCTCCTGATGCTGATAAAAACTTAATTCTTCTATCTTCGCTGAAATCTTCGCTTCTCTGACAGTCGGCGGTAAAATCAGATGTTTCAGCCCTGACGGAACAAATATCAATTCCGTCAGATCCGGATTATATATCGCTCCGTTCCAGACTCTTACTCCTGATTCTTCTGATAATATTATCTCTTCCAGATGATAACAGCCGTTCAGCCAGCTTGTGTCAAATTTCGCTTTTCCATGCATCTCAAATCTCTTTAATTCTGTACATTCCGAACACAGATTCCGACCGACTCTTGTTACAGATTCCGGAATAATCAGTTCTTTCAGAACATCACAGCCGGAAAATGCTCCGTCTCCGATTTCTTCTACGCTATCCGGAATTTCTATACTTTCCAGTGATCGCATATCCTGATAAGCTCTTGCTTTAATCTGCTTTGTTCCGGACGGAATTTTAATATGCATTACATCTCCTCCGGAAATTTCAGGCTTATCGACAGGGAAAAATTACTATATCCCTGCTGATCTGTTACATCTGCAATTATATCCAGCCAATCCGGTATTTTTACAGGCTTGTCAATTTCAGGAAGTTCAATTTCCAGTGTCGCATATTTCTCACTGAATTCATATAAATCAATCTCTAATTCCTGATTCTCATACGGAATACAGCATCTGATTTTTTTTATACTCGTGTGTTTGTCATCCGCTTCGGTCAGTAATTCCAGATATTCTGATTCTGATATTTTATCTTCCAGTTCTATCCGCTCACCGAACCCGATTTTCTTCTTTCTCGTATACGTATATTCCCAGTTTTCCTCATATCCGCGCTTGCGGACACGTCTCATAAAACCTGTTCCGTCTGTTTTCAGATATGTCTGTGTAATCTCTGTCGTTCTGCATTCCAGCTGTGATTTTAAAAAATTCAATTCCGGTTTTTTTATTAAATATTTTCTCTCGATTTCTTTCGGCAATTCTTTCATCTTACATAATTCCTTTAGTATCTGTCTTGCTTTGGAAATTTTCTGCATTCACGATAAATCTTTTATGCGTTCCGTGGCCGATTTCTGTAATTTCATCCCTTGCGGTCACTTTGAACGTAATTTCACGGCCGTTTACTTCAATAATCTCGGCATCTGCAAAGACTGTCATACCTACCGGCGTAGGGGCAATATGCTCGATATGAAGCGATATGCCGACTGATGTTTCACTTTCATCCAGAAACGGATTCACTGCCGCACAGGCGGCCTCTTCCATCAAAGCCGTCATTGACGGAGTCGCAAATACTTTCAGCGAACCGCTTCCGACTGCAATCGCTAATTTATCTGTTGTGACTTTCGTGTAAACTTCAGCTGTCTCTCCTGTTAATATCTCTTTCATGATTTTTCTTCTCCTCTCAATAAGAATTAATCAGCTCGAAACTCCAGATATAATCTTCCGGATTCTTGCAGAATAACTCATACTCTTCATCATTTATAAAATTTTCTTTCTCTACTACCAGCTTTGGATAATACCTGCCGCCTATTCCAAAAAAACGCAGAAAATCCAGAATTTTTTCTGCATTCTTCAAATTGATTGCCTGATAATCCAGCGGATCCCAGATAGAGTCAGGCCAATCATCTTCTTTCAATAAAGATCGACCTATCAGATATTTATAAATTTCCGGAAAAGCCTCTTTCGGTACAGAAAACATAGTATCAGGTTCGTCTTCATCCAGACTGATTCCTCCATATTTCTGAACGATCTCTATCAGATCATTCCGGACATCATAGCATTTCCTCCAGTAGCAGATTTCAAAACATTCGTTACTCAGACATTCATCTCCGTATTTCTCGTAATCATGCCGTGTCGATACCGAAACAACACAACTATCTGATTTTTTCCGGATTCTTGCCTGAATAAATAAATCTAATCCCATATGCTTAATCCTCCAATAACATTCCGGCTGATTTTGCTGCTTCGATGATTTCTTTTGCAAGTTCTCCGATCTGATCGCTTCCGGCTTCAATTACACCATAATTCCTGTTCTCAACCTGTGAAGCATGTATTCCGTGTTTCTTCCATGAAATACCGCCTTTCGTATAATTCAACAACATCGGATGAATCCGGTCAAGAGCATTCGCAAATTTTGCTTCTGCTGTTTCTCTCGCTTCAAATTCATCCCATAATCCCCGATATTCTCTGCATTGATCTTCCGGCAATAATGCAAAAATCCGATCTGCGGCTTTCTGTTCCCGTTCTGCCTTCGACTGATTTCCGACTGTATCATAACAATACGTATCTCCTGCATCAATTTCGACAACATCATGAATTAAAACCATCTTCATAACATGCAGAATATCCACTTCTTCTCTGGCATGTTCTGCCAAGACAGCCGCCATGATTGCAAGATGAAAACTATGCTCCGCATCGTTTTCCTGTCTGTCTTCGTGCAAAACCAGTGTCTGACGATAAATATTCTTTAATTTATCCAATTCTAATATAAATGCTATCTGCTGTGAAAATCTGTCATTCTGCATTGTAATCACCCTAACATTCCCATTTTCTCTTTTTCCTGTAAAATCCGGCGGACACTCTCATTAATCCGATCTTCTGAAATCTGACCGTTATTCACCGCATCTTCAATCGCATTCACAGATGCTGTCAAATCCGTAGGCATTAAAATAATATCTACTCCGGCTTCTACTGCCATCACAGCCGATTCTGACGGACTGTAACTCCCTGCAATCGTATTCATATTAAATGCATCCGTAACTAAAATTCCGTTGAAATGCAATTCATCCCTCAGCCAATCCGTACATACAACATGCGATAAACATGACGGCAAGTTGTCCCCTGCTCCTGTGATAATCTGATGACTTACCATCACAAAATCAGAACCAGCCTCTATTCCGTACCGAAACGGTATAAATTCCGCATTTCTTAATTCTTCTAGACTTCTGTCTATTATAATCTTATCATCATTATGAGCATTTCCATTCTCTGCTCCCAATCCCGGAAAATGTTTCAGTGTCGCCGCTACTCCTGTGCTCTGTAACCCTTCTACAACTCCTGATACCATATTCCCTACAACTTCCGGATCATCACTGAAAATTCTCGTTCCTAATTCATTCCCTGCATTCAGATTTACATCCGCTACAGGAGCGAAATCCAGATTAAATCCGAACTGCTTAATATCATTTCCCAGTATCTGGCCGATTTCGTATGCTTCATTCCAGTCATTTCGCTCGCCGTATGTTCCCATCGGACTTAATACCGTTGTTCCCAGATTCTTTGCACATCGGGCTACCAATCCGCCCTCTTCATCTACAGCTAAGAACATTCCAATTCCGGTATCTCTTGCATAAGCCTGTGTATTGGAAAGCATTTCTTCCGTCTGGCTTCGGGAAATTAAATTCTTTGCAAAATAAATCAATCCGCCGACAGGCTGTTCATAAATACATTCCTGTGTCCAGTTTCCGGCGGCCGTGACTGTATTCGCTCCGGTCAGCACTTCCGGTGTGACAATAAACATCTGATAAATTTTCTGTTTCAGACTCATAGCATTCAGTATCTCTTCAGAATTTCCTGTCAGATGAATCACTTCCGGCTGAGTCTCTTCCGTTTCCGGTTCTGTTTCCGGTGCAGGAGCTGTTTCAATTATCGGATCTGTAATCACTGTTGTCTGTGTCGTCTTTGTCGATGCCGTCCGAGATGTTACTGTTATTCTTTTATTTTCCCCTCCTCCGGCAGAAATAATTACTGTTTCTGCCGGAATTGCTTCATTCTGAATCGTCTCTGTTACAGTCGATTCTGTACCTGTTTCTGAAACTGTAGTTTCTGTCGTTTCTGCTGTCGTTTCTGAACTTTCCATTTCTGTCGGATTTTCAGAAATCGCTTTTATATGTGAAACTGCTGTCGTCTTTTTTATTATTCTCGTTGTCGTTTCCTGTACTGTCTCCGAAAAAAATTTTTCTGAATCTGAAACTGTCGTTTCAGGAGTTTCTATCTGTTCCTGTTCAATCTGCCTGCCGCATCCTGTACACAGAAACAGACAGATAAAAAACCCTATCATCTTTATTTTTTTGTTTTTCATAAATTAATATGCTTTACCCCAGAGTACCATATGCTTCGCAGGCTTTCCACAGCATACACATACATCAGAAATCTGTTTCTGCTCTAACGGAATGCATCTTGAACCCGCTCCCGTCTGTGCCTTGACTTCATCTTCACAGGCTTCTTCTCCGCACCACATCGCTTCAATAAAGCCGTCGCCTTTTTCTGTCAGTGCCTGATTGATTTCTTCTATCGTTCTGCATTGATACGTTCTTTTATTTCTGTTCTCCAGTGCCGCCTGATATAATCCGTCATGAACTTCCTGTAATTTCGCCTGTACACTCTCAACAAGACTATCCAGAGAAACACTCGTCTTTTCACCGTTATGACGTGTCGCAAGCACACACTGATTCGCTTCAATATCACGAGGACCAATCTCTACTCTTACCGGAACACCTTTCATCTCATATTCTGCAAACTTCCATCCAGGGGAATTTTCTGTATCATCCAGTTTCACTCTGATTCCGGCACTCTTTAACTGATTATATAATTCTCTTGCCTTATCCAGTACACCCTCTTTATGCATCGCCGCCGGAACAATCACCGCCTGTATCGGTGCTACTGCCGGAGGCAGTACCAATCCGTTATTATCACCATGTGTCATGATAATCGCTCCGATTAATCTTGTCGTTACTCCCCAGCTTGTCTGATGCGGATACTGTAATTTATTATCCTTTCCGGCATACTGAATATCAAATGCCTTTGCAAATCCATCACCAAAATAATGAGATGTTCCGGCCTGTAATGCCTTGCCGTCATGCATCAGTGCTTCAATTGCATATGTCGATACCGCTCCTGCAAATTTATCGCTTTCTGTCTTCTTGCCCTGTACGACAGGCATTGCTAATGCATCAATACAGAATCTTGTATAAACATTCAGCATTTTTTCAGTCTCTTCAATCGCTTCTTCGGCAGTCGCATGAATCGTATGACCCTCCTGCCATAAAAATTCTCTCGATCTTAAAAACGGTCTTGTCGTCTTTTCCCATCTGACAACACTTACCCACTGATTATATAATTTCGGCAGATCTCTGTATGAATGCACAATCTGTGCATAATGCTCGCAGAACAGCGTTTCTGATGTCGGACGGACACATAATCTCTCTTCAAGTTTATCATTTCCGCCGTGCGTTACCCATGCTACTTCCGGTGCAAAACCCTCAACATGATCTTTTTCTTTCTGTAACAGAGATTCCGGAATGAACATCGGCATACATACATTTTCATGACCTGTTTCTTTAAACATGCCATCTAAAATCTTCTGAATATTCTCCCAGATCGCATACCCGTAAGGCCGGATGACCATACAGCCCTTTACGCTTGTATAAGCAATCAATTCTGCTTTCTTGACAATATCCGTGTACCACTGTGCGAAATCTTCATCCATTGACGTAATCGCTTCTACTGATTTCTTGTTCTTATCCTGCTTTGCCATAATCTTAAAAACCTTTCTTAATATAATTATTTTTTCTCTTTCTTCCGGACAACTGCTTTTTTCTTCACAGTCTCCGAAATATCCTCCTGTTCGGGCGGAAGTTCATAAATTGACCGAACTGTATATTTCTCTCCCGTCTTCTTTTTCTCAAAAGATTCCGGTCGATGCCTTGCTTTCCATTTGTCAATATATTCCGCCATCTTCGGCGTAAATACTGCTGCTATGAATATCAATGCAAATACTCCGAAACATTTCAGCCCGAAACGGAGAATCAGACTGCTGTCAACTGCATGTTCCATTCTGACCAGTCCTTTGCTATTATATCATATTCCTGCATATTTGTAAATACCTTTACAGATTTCCTGATGCTCTCGCATTCGCAAGCATCAGCTTGATTCTGTTTTCCTGATTTACCCTTGTTGCTCCCGGATCGTAATCAATTGCGATAATATTCGCATTCGGATAACGTTCTTTGACAGCCCGACTCATGCCTTTTGCTATAATATGATTTGGCAGACAGCCAAACGGCTGTGTACAGATAATATTTTCTGTTCCGCTCTCCGCTAATGCACCCATTTCCGCAGGAATCAGCCATCCTTCGCCCATATTGACTCCTAAGCCGATATACTGCTCTACAGAATGCAGCAAATGCTCGAAATCATGCGGCGGACGGAATACCCCATGTTCTGTCATCTGTTTGACAACTCTTCTCTGCTCTGCCAAGAACATCTTGTAAAATCCATGATATACCGGCATCAATGCACTTGTCCTGCCGTAGAGCTTCATTTCATTTACTTTTGTAAATAAATAATACAATGCAAATTCCAGCAATGACGGTACGACAGGCTCGCATCCCTCTGAAATCAGAAAATCTTCAAGATGATTATTCCCTAACGGTGAATATTTTACATAAATCTCCCCGACAATTCCTACTCTGATCTTAGGCACGGCTGACCGTTCGATCTTTGCAAAATCTCTTAACATCATCCCATAATATTTTTTTGTATGCACATATTCGTTCGTATCCAGTAATTTCTTGACTCTCTTGATCCAGACATTCAGAACTTTCTTCGATGTCCCTTTCACAAGCTCATAAGACCGGCATTGATTATATAACGTCTGAAGCATATCACCATAACCAATCCCGTACAGAATCCGCACAACTTCGGAAGTAGTAATTTTCCATCCGTTTTCGGGATCTTTCTCCATGCCGACAAAATTCAGCGAAATCACAGGCACCTGCGGAAACGTATCTTTTAAAGCCTTTCTTAATAAATAAATATAATTCGATGCCCGACAGCCGCCGCCTGTCTGCGGCAGCATCAATGCGACTTTATTCACGTCATACCGACCGCTTTTCAATGCCTCCATGAACTGCCCGATACATAACAATGCCGGATAACAAGTATCATTATGCACATTTTTCAGACCTTCATTAATCACCGCTTTCGATTCACTATGCAGTACTTCGCATTTATATCCATAAATACTGAAAATATGCACCATCAGCTCGAAGTGTATTTCCAGCATAGTCGGAATCAGAATCGTATGCGTCTTTTTCATCTCATGAGTGAAAATCGGATAATCTCTCTCTTTTTCCAAGCTCTCATTCTCCTTTCTTATTTTTGCTGATTCATTGCCGCAAGCAGACTCCGAAGTCTGATCTTTGCCGCTCCCAGATTTGTAATTTCATCAATTTTCAACTGCGTATACAGCTTCCCTGATGATTCTAAAATACTCCGGACTTCATCCGTTGTGATCGCATCAATTCCGCATCCGAATGATACTAACTGTACTAACTGCATATCCGGCTGTGTTGTCACATACTGAGCCGCTCTGTATAATCTGCTGTGATACGTCCATTGATTATATACATGCAAGTGCGGCATTTTACCCATTGCGGCAACGCTCTCTTCCGAAATCACTGCAAGGCCTAAACTCGTGATCAGCTTGTGAATTCCATGATTAATCTCTTTATCCAAATGATACGGCCTTCCAGCAAGAACAATAATCTTTCTGCCCTCGGCTCTTGCCTGTGAAATAATCTCTCTCGCTTTAGAATTCAGTTCTTTTCTGAAATCTTCCAGTGCCGCATATGCCGCATCTACTGCCGCTGGTATCTGCTTCTGAACTCCGTATTTTTCCAGAGTCTTCTTCATTACGCTGATTACATTCTTACGGCTGTTAATATCCAGATACGGATAACAGAAATTCTGATTATTCAGGCCGCTGTGATTCGCTTTCATCAGTTCCGGATAATATGCCACTACCGGACAGTTAAACCTGTTATCTGTATCCGGTTCGCCTAAATTATACGTCATGCACGGCCAGAATATAAAATCTACTTTCTTTTCCAGCAAGGCTTCTATATGCCCGTGTGCGATCTTTGCCGGATAACATACTGTATCTGACGGAATGGTATGCTGTCCGCTGAAATACATTTTCCGAGTACTTTCGCCGGAAATTACAACTTCAAATCCTAAATTCGTGAACAGCGTATGCCAGAACGGTAATAATTCATAAAAATTCAGTACCATCGGCAGACCGATCACTGCTTTTTTTCTTACCGGCTTTCTCTCTATCATTTTCATCAGCCTGTCATATTTATAATTATATAAATCTGGTACTTCTGTCTCTCTTCTGATTCCTGCGCCTTTCTCACAGCGATTCCCTGATACAAACCGACCCCCGTCAGAAAATTTAATCACATTCAGCAAGCAATTCGCTGTACATCCGCCGCACCGGACATTTTTAGAACTATAAGAAAAATTCTCCAGTGCTTCCGGCGAAATCAGACTCGTCTCGCCGTTTTCTTCCTGCTGTTCTTTTGCGTATAAAGCCGCGCCGAATGCTCCCATCAGTCCTGAAATTGCCGGACGTATCACATTCCGGCCGATTTCATGCTCGAAACATCTTAATACGGCATCATTCAAAAACGTTCCGCCCTGTACGACAATATTCTTTCCCAGTTCGTCCACGCTTTTGGCTCTGATGACTTTATAAATCGCATTCTTGATAATAGATGCTGATAATCCTGCTGAAATATCTTCGACTGTTGCGCCGTCTTTCTGAGCCTGCTTTACACTGCTGTTCATGAATACTGTACATCTTGAACCCAGTTCCACAGGCTTCTCAGCAAATAAGCCCATCTGCGAAAATTCTCCGATGTCATAGCCCATTGCCATTGCGAACGTCTGGATAAACGATCCGCATCCCGAAGAACATGCTTCGTTCAGCATAATACTGTCAATCGCTCCGTTTTTGATCTTGAAACATTTAATATCCTGTCCGCCGATGTCTATAATAAAATCCACATCCGGACAGAAGAAAGAAGCCGCCTTGAAATGTGCGACTGTTTCCACAATCCCGTAATCTACTGACAATCCTGCCTTGATCAAATCTTCTCCATAGCCTGTCACTGCACTCGCTTTGATGATCAGATTTTTATTCTTATCATGATAAATCTGCTTTAATCTGTCTGCGATTCTGTCAAGCGGCTGACCTTCATTCGAGGCATAATGACTATATAATAATCTTCCGTCTTCTGTAATCAATACCAGTTTTGTCGTTGTCGAGCCGGAATCTATTCCCAGATAAGCATTGCCTTCATAAGTTTTCAGATCTGCATAACTCAGATCGCACTGTTTATGACGTTCTACAAATTCTGCATATTCTTCATGAGAAGAAAATAATCTGTCTCCTGTCATCACATCTGAAGCTGCTTTGGCTTTCTGTATTTTTTCAAGCAATATCTCTGCTGTTTTGGGAGAATCTTTGCTCTCTTCCGCATACAGGGCACTGCCTAATGCTACAAATACAGGTGCCTGCTCCGGAAAAACAGCATTTTCCTCCGGCAGCTTCAAACCCTCGACAAATGCCTTTCTCAATCCTTTCTGGAATGATAACGGCCCGCCTAAAAACAGCACAGTTCCTTTGATTTCTCTGCCCTGTGCCAATCCGGCTACAGTCTGATCTACAACGGCTTTGAAAATACTTGCCGCTACATCTTCTCTTGCCGCTCCCTGATTCAGCAGCGGCTGTATATCCGATTTTGCAAATACTCCGCATCGGGAGGCAATCGGATATGTTCTCTTTGCTTTTAGAGCTGCTTCGTCCAGTTCCTGTACGGAAATTCCTAACAGAGTCGCCATCTGATCTATAAACGCTCCTGTTCCGCCGGCACAAGAACCATTCATTCTCTGTTCGACTCCTCCGGTCAGAAATATAATCTTTGCATCTTCGCCGCCTAATTCTATGACGGCATCTGCTTCCGGATAACATGTCCGCACTGCCAAAAATGCCGCATGTACTTCCTGTACAAATGAAATTCCTGCCGCATTTGCAAGCCCTAATCCGGCTGAACCTGTCATGGAACAACGAAACTGAGCATCCGGAAATTTTTCAGCAATGCTATTCAGCTGTTCTGCTACGGTTTCCTTTACTTTTGAAAAATGCCTCTGATATGCAGAATGCAGAATTTCTCCGGCTTGGTTACAGACTACTGTCTTTACTGTAGTTGAGCCGACATCAATTCCTAAAGCATATAATTCCATTTTATTTCCTCCAGTTGATGATATACAATATTCTTCTGACTTTCATTAATTTAGTATCATTTTGCTTTATTTTTGTTACAAACTTATTCATATCAGACTGTCCTCATGAATTGCTTTTCCATCCTGTATGAAAATTCTGGGTATCCGCTTGGAAATGCCGCAGACTACTTCATAGCCGATCGTTCCATAAATTCCTGCTAGATCATCTGCTGTAATGCAGTCATTTCCGTCTTTTCCGATCAATGTCACGACTGAACCAATTGCCGCATCCGGAACATCAGTAATATCTATCATAGTCTGATCCATGCAGACACGCCCTGTAATCCGGCATCTGATGCCATTCACAAGCACTTCGCCTTTATTAGATAATAATCTTGAATATCCATCCGCATAGCCGATTGTAATTGTTGCGATCTTTCTTGTTTCTCCGGCCTGATATGTCCGGCCGTAACTGATGCAGTCACCGGCATGAACTTCTTTTATATGACTGATTCTCGTCCGGAATGTCAGGACGGGTTCAAGATCTAAAGGCACATCAAGAGCCGCATTCGGCTTTAATCCATACATGATAATTCCCGCACGGGCAAGCGTACTCTTCGATTGATTATGATAACATACTGCCGCACTGTTCATACAATGCACATGCTTTAAATTTACTCCTGATTCTCTTAGCTTTTCTGCCATCCGGAAAATTGCTTCTTCCTGCTTCCGTGTATATTCCAGATGTTCCGGACTGTCTTCATCAGCTACTGCAAAATGTGTAAATAACCCTTCTGCTTGTAATCCCGTCAGAGATAAAATCTCATGCAGTTCGTGCAGACAGGAATTCTCATCCTGTGTACGAATGCCGATTCTTCCCATACCAGTATCTAATTTAATATGACATCTTACTGTCCTTGCCGGCAGGGCACAGCTTGCTAAAGCCGCCGCATATTCTGTCGATACAATCGCCTGAATAATATTATACTCCGCAAGCATCGGAGCACATTCCGGCGAGGTATAGCCTAAAATCAATATTTCTCCCTCCGGACACCATTTCCGTACCCGAACAGCTTCTTCAAAACTGGATACGGCATAAAACCGGATTCCCATTTCATACAGCTTTTTACAGATATATTCCTCTCCGTGACCGTAAGCATCTGCTTTTACCACTGCACAATATTCTGTTGAATCTGCAAGTTTTTCCTGAATTACTCTTACATTATGTGCAAGGGCATCCAGTGAAATTTCTGCCCATGCTCGCTGACGATACTGCATCATTACTGTCATTCGTCTCCTTATCTATTATAAATATATATATTAAAATTATCAGAATTTTCTTCCGGTTTCTTTCCGGTACGAATTTTTTCAAAAAAATTCAAATTTTCACTTGTAGTTTATGTCTGGATATGCTATAATAGAAATGATTGCAATCTACCACGGAGGTGATTCCCAATTATGAAACTAACTGTCCCGTCTTCAGCATCCGGCATTCCTAAAACAAAAACACTCTGCTTTACTGGTCACAGACCAGAAAAACTTCCGCAGGGAAAACAGCTTGCCGCACTGCTCGATGCTTTATATTATCATATTGATTCTGCTGTTGCTCAGGGATATTTCTATTTTCTTGACGGCATGGCTGACGGAATTGATTATTATGCGGCTGAATATCTGCTTCAAAAACGAAATTCGCTTCCGGAAATCTGCATCATCGGCGTACAACCCTGCCGAAATTACTCTGACTTCTTCCGGCACAGACATTATGATATTAATCATCTGCTCAAAATGCAGGAGACTTTTGACGAAGTCATCTGTCTTGAAGGCACTTATCAAAGATATGCAGGCTTTGAAAATAACATTCTCTTCTGGAACAGAAACCGTTTTTTAGTAGATCATGCTTCCGGACTGATTGCTGTCTGTTCGCTTGACCGCTCCGGTTCAAAACAAACTTATGATTATGCAAAACAGCAGCATCTTTCTGTCTGCCGTATTGAAGCCAATCCTAATTTGTTCTATCTGCCGAAGCCTGATCAATGGCCTGTAGAAAAAATCAATTTCTGATCATGTGTCAAATCTATATCTATTCTATTATAACACGCTTTCTTCAAAAAAGCAAGTGGCATAAAAAAGTTTCAGATTTTTAGCAGCTTATCCAGAAAAAACAAAAAAACAGTTTCTGCATTATGCAATTATGCAGAATCAAACACCATCAAGGAGGAATTTTTATTATGGCAAAATCAAAAAAAGGACATGTGGCGATTCCGTTCTTACTGGCATTCTTGCTAGGTATTGTCTGCATCGGCGGTATTGCAATGTATCTTTTCAACAGACTCAGTGCAAAAGATGATACCAGAGCTTCTATCAGTAATGTCGTCAAGCCTACAGAATCTGATAATATGACTCTGCTTTTCGTTCTGGACGAGCCAAGCGATGCAAGCTCGCTCACCTTCCTCGCCGCAAGAGTTCTCCCAGAAGAAAAGAAAATTATTCTGATTTCGCTCCCGTCCAATATGCTCGCTATTGTAGACGGCAGACAGGGTACACTGACTGATTTCTATAAAACCAGCGGCATTCAGGGGGCAATGTCTGCCATCCAGAACGAAGCCGGTATCTATGCGGACAGATATATTATCCTCAATACAGAATCTTTTCAAAAAATCTGCAATATCTTTGCCGGTGTCAATTATCAGATTCCGCTTGGTACTCAGGGCTTTGCCGATAATCCCGAAGAACAGTATCTCGGCCCTGCTCAGATCGAAAAACTGATTACAAACCCGTTCTTCAAAGACGGTGAAAGCGAACGCAGTGCTCTCGTTTCCGATGTCATCTGTGAAATGATCAATCAAACTGACTATGACAGAATCGTTGCTTCTATGGATTCCAATTTCCGGACTCTGATCAACATGATGAATACAGATATTTCTTCTATTGATTACAGCAATGAAAAATCTGCTCTCAAATACATGTACACTTACGGCAGTCGTTTGTGTACTTACCGTCTGGCTACTGGAAGCACTTCCGATGACGGTATGTTCGTTCTTGACGGAGATTTTCAGGAAAGTATTTCTGATTATTTCTCTCGTACAGAATCCGCCAATCAGTCAGCAGGGGAGTAAATATCTTGAATTATACTAATATTTTCGATACTCATGCACATTATGCAAGTGCAAAATTCGATCAGGACAGAGATTTATTATTACAAAAACTTCTCCCTGAAACTGGTATCAGATATATCATGCTTGCTGGTATTGAAATTCCTGACTGTATCACCAGTGTTCAGCTCGCTCAAAAATATGATTATCTCTATTGCAGTGCCGGACTTCATCCCAGCTATCTCGATTCCCGTCCTGATGACTGGCAGGAGCAGATCAGAAATCTTGCACAATTCCCTAAATGCAAGGCTATCGGCGAAATCGGTCTTGATTATCATAACGGCAAAGAAAATGCTGATCTCCAGAAAGAAATTTTAATCAAACAGATTCAGCTCGCAAAAGAACTCGATCTCCCCTGTATCTTCCATTTCCGTGATGCTACCGGCGATGCTGTTGAAATTCTGGAATACTATCAGCCTGAAGGCATTCTGCATTGTTTCAACAGCTCCGCTGAAACTGCAAAACAATTGCTCAAAATCCCTGATCTGTATTTCAGCTTCTCTGGTGTCATTACTTATAAAAATGCAAAAAAACCTGTCGAAGCTCTTCAAGCTATCCCTGTAGATCGTCTTCTGATCGAAACCGATTCCCCTTATCTCGCTCCTGAACCCTTCCGGCATAAACGCTGTGACAGCTCTATGATTCTCTATACTGCCGAGAAAGCCGCTCAGGTCAAAAATATTCCCGTTCAGGATTTTATTACAATCTGCTGTGAAAATGCTTGCAGAATCTTTCATATTTGATAATTTGCTGAAAATCTGTCACAGACTATTGACTTTATTCCTATTTTGTACTATAATATTTATGATTGTCGTGAAAATCGGCTCATTTTTATTTCTTTCCCAAAAATAAGAGAAAACAGGAGGTAACTCAAACGTGAACAAACGAATCGGAAAACCCGTCTTTTTTGTCGTCTTTGTATTGATCCTTGCTTTCGCGCTCACTACCATGTTCGGCGTGGCAACTTACAACGGCGATATTAAACACACATGGGTGCACAGTCTCGAAGATATTCGCCTTGGTATTGATATTCAGGGCGGTGTTGACGTTACTTTTGAACCCGATGACGGGGTAGAAGTCACAGATGAACAAATGGATGCTGCTTTACAGGTCATCAAACTGCGACTCACTAACCTCAGCATCAATGACAGTGAAACTTATGTAGACTATAATAACAGTCGTATTATCGTCCGCTTCCCTTGGCAGTCAGGCGAGGAAAATTTTGATCCTACTGCTGCTGTCAATGAACTCGGTCAGATGTCAGAATTAACATTCCGTTATGGCTCTGATATTACCGGTGATGTCATTCTTACCGGCTCCAGTGTCGATACTGCTACCCCCGGTTATGATCAGCAAAATGATCAATGGGTCGTTCAGCTGAAACTTAACGAATCCGGTAAAGATGCCTTTGCTGCTGCTACAGCCGCTCAGGCCGCCAATAACGGCTATATCTCCATCTGGATGGATGAAACTTGTATCTCAAATGCTACTGTCAACGAAGCTATCTCAAGCGGTGAAGCTGTCATCTCCGGTAGTTTTACTTCTGAAACTGCAAAACAGCTTGCCGATCAGATTACTTCTGGTGCTCTGCCGTTCTCTCTGCACTCTACCAGTACGAAAACACTTTCTCCGACTTTGGGTTCCGGTGCTCTTCGTGCTATGATTCTCAGCGGTCTGATTGCTCTCGCTTTTATCTGCATTTATATGATCGTTCTCTACAGACTCCCCGGCTTTGTCGCTGTGATCGGTCTGCTTGGTCAGGTGGCTGGTATGCTCGCCGCTGTCTCTGGATGGTTCGGCTTCATGCCCAGCTCTACACTCACAATCCCTGGTATCGCTGGTATTATCCTTTCTGTCGGTATGGGCGTTGACTGTAATATCATCACTGCTGAACGTATCCGTGAAGAACTCGCAAGAGGCAGATCACTCGAATCTTCTCTTAAAGCAGGTTATGAAAATGCATTCTCTGCTATTCTTGACGGTAACTTAACTCTTGCCATTGTTGCTCTTATCCTGATGGGTGCTTTCGGTACAGATAATCCTATTACAAGATTCCTGAATGCTACGATCTTCTATTTCTTCGGTGCTACTACAGAAGGCTTTATTTATTCTTTCGGCTTTACTCTTATCATGGGTGTTATTCTCAACTTCGTTATGGGTGTGTTCGCCGCAAGACTGATGACTTTCTCCCTTGCTAAATTCAAGGCTTTCCAGAAACCTTCTTTCTTCAATTATACAGAAGGTAAATACAAAGAAGCAAAACTGCTCCATTTCAGTGAAAATAAGAAAAAATTCTTTATCATCTCCGCTGTTCTGGTTGTCCTTTCGCTCTGTACCACTTTCATCGGCGTGGAAGTTTCTATTGACTTCAAAGGCGGTACCATCGTTTCTTATTCCTATACAGGCGATCTCAATGAAACTGCTTGTCAGTCTGCAATTGAAGGTATTCTCAATACTCCTGTTACTATCCAGAAAGGTGAGAGCTTCGATGCTGATACAAATATCCTGACTGTTTCTTTCAGCTATAACGACAGCTTAACTCTCGAACAGCAGGAAAATATGCTCAATGCTATGACAGAGGCTTATCCGGATAATAATATTCAGGAACTCGAAAGCAATGATGTCAGCCCCTCTTCAGGCCGTGAATTCTTCGCTAAGTGTATTGTTGCTGTTATCTTTGCCGCTGTTCTCCTGATTATCTATATCGCTCTGCGATTCAAGAAAATCAGCGGCTGGTCTGCTGGTGTCTTCACAATCATTACACTGCTCCATGATATTATCATCACTTACGGCAGTTTCGTACTCTGCGGCTTTGAAATTGATTCTAACTTTATGGCCGTTATTCTGACAATCTTCGGTTATTCTATCAATAATACTATTATCGTTTATGACAGAATCCGTGAAAATCAGAGACTCATGAAAAAAGAAAGTACTATTGCTGAACTCGTCAATTCCAGTGCTAGTCAGACAATGCGGCGTTCCCTCAGAACTTCCATTACTACTGTATCTACTATGATTATCATCAGCATTGTTGCTTCTATCTTCAATGTCAACAGTATTCTCAGCTTCTCCGTTCCGATGACTTTCGGTCTGATCGCTGGTACTTACTCTTCTCAGTGCATCGCTCCGACTCTCTGGGTATGGTGGAATGAACATCTCAACAATAAAACCATTCAGGATGTTGCTGTTAAATAATCCCTATCACTCATACTTCCGGCAGATTCTCTCTGCCGGATTTTTTTTATTATCCAGCATTGACAAAACTTCAAAAATATGCTATCATGAAATTATAAAATTCTTTCTGAAGGAGGTCTTTCTTTATGTCTACTCCGCATTTACAAGGTAATAAAGGCGACTATGCTCCTGTCGTCCTCATGCCCGGCGATCCGCTCAGAGCCAAATTTATCGCTGAAACTTATCTCGAAAATCCAAAATGCGTCAATGAAATCCGTGGTATGCTCGGCTATACTGGTACTTATCAGGGCATTCCCGTTTCCGTTCAGGGCAGCGGTATGGGTATCCCTTCGATCGGTATCTATTCTTATGAATTATATCATTTCTTTGATGTCAAAAGTATTATCCGCATCGGTACAGCCGGCGGTATCGCTCCCGAAGTCAAGCTCCGTGATGTGATTCTTGCTCAGGCTTCCTGTACTAATTCCAATTTTGCCGCACAATATCATCTCCCCGGAATATATGCTCCGATTGCTTCTTTCAGACTGCTCAGAACTGCTTCTGAGATCGCCGAAAAATTAAATATCCCCGTCAAAACCGGAAATTTCTTTTGCAGTGATATGTTCTATGATGATGCCGATTCTCTCGAACAATGGGCTAAAATGCATGTCCTCGGAATCGAAATGGAATCCGCTGCCCTCTATATGAATGCCGCAAGAGCAGGCAAAGAAGCCCTGTGTATCTGTACCGTTTCAGATTGTCCGCTCCGACATGAATTCACATCTTCCGAAGAGCGTCAGTCCGGTTTTACAGATATGATGAAACTCGCTCTCGAAACTGCAATCGTATTATAAAATTTTTTTTAAAATTTAATTCTCTTTAAGATTACTTTAAGTTTTCTGGGGTATGATATAAATGGATTAAGAAATTCCCCTTTAAGTTTCATCTGTCATGTGAGTTGAAAAGCATTTTTTAATCCCCCAATTCCCCCCATTATTTTGATTTACTCTCAACGAAAGCGATGGTACTCTTTTTCCCATCGCTGTTTTTTTTATATTTCTATCTTCAGGAGTGATTTTTTTGGAACAAAATTTAATCCAGCGAATTAATGAACTCGCCCGTAAATCTAAAACTCAGGGCCTTACCGATCAGGAAAAACTCGAACAGCAGAAACTGCGTGATCAATACCGTGCCGAATTCAGAAGAAATCTTACCGATCAGCTCAAACATACTTATATTATGGATCAAAATGGTAATAAACATAAACTCGGTAAATAATTATTAACTCCCCTTTTTCTCAAAAGGGGAGTCTTCTTATATTACAAATCCGCCGTTTACTCCTAAAATCTGACCTGTGATAAATCCTGCTTTCTCACTGCATAAAAATACAGCCGCTTCTGCAATATCCTCCGGAGTTCCCAGCCGATTCAAAGGCGTTTCTCCAGCTAAATCCGACAAAGTCTGATCATCATAGCAATCCAGCATTCTTGTCCGGATTACTCCGGCGGCAATGCAATTCACTCTGATACCGCTTAAACCTACTTCTTGTGCTAATGCCTTTGTAAAACCAATCAATGCCGCTTTCGAGGCTGAATAATCTACTTCACAGGATGCTCCGACCTGTCCCCACATGGAACTGATATTCAAAATACTGCCCGATTTCCTGTGTATCATAGCCGGCAATAACAATCTTGTACACTCGATCGCTCCCAATATATTCACGGAAAATATTTTCTTCCGGATTTCCGGAGAAATATCCGTCAGTAATCCGGAAACACTCATACCAGCATTATTCACTAATATATCAATATGTCCAATTTCTTTCAGAATCTGATCTGTCATGCTTTCGATCTCTGAAATTTCTGATAAATCCGCATGAACTGCTGTTCCATGCAGTTTTTCAGCAAGCCGTTCAGCTTCTTCCTGACTCTTATGATAATGCAGAACAGGAAAATATCCCTGTTCTGCAAATTTTTCTGCAATCGCCGAGCCGATTCCTCCGCCTGCTCCTGTGATCAATACTGTTTTCATTTTTCAGATTCTCCTGCTTTTTTATCTAAAATCGGTATCGGAACAAATAATAAAATACAAATTGAAACTGTCATCACAATCGTTGTCGGCAATCCGGCTTCCAGTCCGAACGCTCCGCCATTGATGAAGTCAGAGCCTTTCAGAGACATCTTAAATACAGATTCTCCCGAATCAATACCGCTTACAGGAAGTCCGTAAAAATTACCCTGTGCAAAATTCCAGATACTGTGAATCGCACACGCTCCCCATAATGAATTTGTCCGAAGCATGTACAGTGAAATCATTACAGCATATAATATCAGATTCAATAATGCAAACAGCGAAAAACCTGCATTCGCTGCGTGTAACAATCCGAAAAATAAAGAATTCAATCCAATAGCTAACCAGATATGATGATACCGCATGACAGTCGTCATAAAATATCCCCGACACATGACCTCTTCACTCATGCCCTGTATGCCAAAACCTAAAAATATTATTATTAACATTCCTGAAAAGTTCTGTCTGCCTTCAAACTGCAATCCGCCAAACAGCCATGTCAGCCCTACTACACTGGAAAACATCACAAAGCCTATCAAAAGTCCGGTCAGATACTGCAATCCTGCTTTTTCTTTGAAAAATCCCATCGTATGAAATTTTCTGCCTTCTATTACATGACAGAAAAATAATACTACAATCGTCCCTAATCCTGTACATAATAACATAATATGTGTATTCTCAGGATCAGCAAGCAAAGAATTAATTTTCTCTGTTATTTCTGCATTGTCAAGCGTACCGTTCTGGGCAATCTGATTACGGGCAAATTCCATAATTTTAGGAAAAACTCCGATTACTGTTCCAGTCCCTTCGGCTATTGACATAAAGAAAAATACAACTCCGAATATCAGACACTGTAAAATAATATTTTTGGGTGTCCGGAACGTTTCAGCTTCCCGTACGGTTTGAACTAATCTGCAATTCTGATCAATTTTCATAAATCTGCTGTCTCCTTATAGAAATCAGGAAATTAATTCCATAATAATATTAGTAATAATCGAAACTGCAAAATACAATCCGCCTACACAGCCGATCACATTCCAGAAATTTGTACCGCCCTCGGCTTTTAACAAGGCATTTTTTACAGAAACTGTAGGAGCCATTTTTCTGATCTTCTTTACTGATTTCATAACAAACCGGAAATATAAATAATTTCCAAACAAACATACTGCTGCCCGAAACAGAATATCCACACAGAACAGCGGCATCTGTAAATTTTCCAGAAAATCCTGATGTTCTGATAAAAACTGTACCAGATTCAGATTTTTTTCTAAATCTTCTGTCAGTCCCATGGCCTGCATAAATTCGATATACTGTTTATTCGAAATTGCTGAAATCATATTCAGACATAACTGAGGAAGAGAACAAAAAAGCCATATCACACTGCTTAAAACCGACATCAGCCACATTTTGCGATTCGCAAAATAAAGATTCGGAAATATAATACACGGAAGATTCAAAGATAATTTCCTGTCCGTCTCTTTAAACCTCCGGAACAGAGGAATATAATACAGCGTATTTGTCCGGACAAAACCTGCAACATCTCCCAGACGTTCGCCCTCTATATTATATTCCGGTGACATTCCGCAGCAGGGATCAGATGCACGAAAATAATAGGGCTGTCCGTCCGGTGAGATACCCATCAGATTATCTTCTTCCTGCGATTCTTCTTCCGGATCTTCCGGAAAATTCAACGGTAAATTACAGGATACACATGTCTGTGCATCCGGCAGATTCACATATCCACAGTGACTGCATTCGATACCGCCTTGCTTTTTACGCTGTTCGTTCTGCATGGACTGCCAGCTTCCGCCGACTGCATGAAGCGGCTCATTGATACAGTGGCCTGTATTCTGATAACATATTCTGTGATAAGGCGTTCCGCATTCCGGACATACAACAATATCATCAGAATCTTCAAACAGTTTCTGACAGATAATACATTCACAGCCTGTATATTTTCCCATAAGTCATCTTCCTTTCCTGTTTTTCTCTCTGTCTTTATTTTAACATACTTCTTATCGAATAGCAAGTATTTTCACATATTTTTCATGCAAGTGACAGATCAATATGTCCTGAGCTGACATCTGCACGAGTACAGATCACTTCGATTTCATCACCAAGCCTGTATATTACATCATCCTGAATATTCCGGATATACCAGCCTTCTTCTGTTTCATATTGTCCGTCCGGCAGATCATGAATATGCAGAAGCCCTTCTGCCATATTATCCAGCGTCACATATATGCCGAATTCTGTGACACTTGTAATAATTCCATGAAAACTCTCACCAACATGAGACTGCATATATTCTGCCGCATAACAAGCATCGGCTTCACGTTCGATCTGAATCGCTCTTACTTCCGTATCAGAAGAACGCTGCGAGGCATTTTCTGTAAATTTCTGATAACGTTTTGTCAGCCATTCTTTATCTGCTCCGTCCAGAAAATCACTCAGAATTCTATGCACGGTCAGATCAGGATATCTTCTGATCGGTGATGTGAAATGTGCATAATCCTCCAGTGCAAGGCCGAAATGTCCGAGCGGCTTCTCACTGTATTTTGCTTTTGCCATTGCCCGAAGCGTCAGATTATTAATCACAGGGAAATAGCTTTCTGTTCGGTTATTATCCAGAAGCTGCTGAATGTCTCTGGGTTCGGTTTCATCCGGATTGATCAGCCATTCTTCCTGTTTTAATTTCAATAACATTTCTTTCAGTCCGGCAATCCGTTCCGGTGACGGATGCTCATGCACTCTGTATACTAACGGAAATTCGTGTTCTTTTGCTGTCTTTGCCGCCGCTTCGTTTGCACAGAGCATACAGGCTTCTATGATTCTCTCGCTCCGGCCTCTGCTGATCGGTGCGAGGCCGATACACTGACCTTTTTCATCCAATAATAAAGCCGATTCTGTGCTTTCCAGCTCTGGAGCACCTCTTAATTTCCGGACATGTTCTAATTTATCGCATAATTCTGATAATAAAAACAGACTCTCTCTGACTTCCTGATATTTCTCTTCCAGTTCCGGACCAGCTGTATTTTCTAAAATCTGATTGCATTCATGATATACGCCTTTGACTCTGGAACAAATTACAGATTTATAAAAATCATATTTCAATAAATCTCCCTCGGGTGAAATCTCCATCACTGCTGATAACGTCAGTCTGTTTTCATTCGGATTCAGAGAGCATATCCCGTTCGATAACTGCTTCGGAAGCATCGGAATGACCTGATCTGCATAATAAATGCTTGTTCCTCTTCGGAATGCTTCCGCATCAAGAGGACTGTTCGGCCGTACATAATGCGATACATCAGCAATATGCACACCTAAAATATAATTTCCGTTCTCCAGATTTTTTTTGATTGATACAGCATCATCCATATCTTTTGTCATAGCACCATCAATTGTAAATATTACTTCATTCCGGAAATCTTTTCTTCCCTCGGCATCAAATTCCGTTACACCTACTGCCGAAACTTTCAGAGCTTCACGCTGTACCTGTTCTGTGAATTCTACAGGAATATCCAGTTCTGCAATCTTCGCTTTCATACAGTTCTCTGCACTGTCCGCACTGCCGAAATTCATGATAATCTTTACAACATGATCCATATGCCGGTTGCCTCTGTAAATCACTTCAGCTAATACTTTATCGCCGATTTTATATTCACAGCTTTCATGATAATCAATATGCAGAGGAGTTCCTGCAATTCCTGACAGAAAACATAATCCGTATTCTGTCGCCGTAATTATGCCGGATAATCTTGCCTGTGATGTCTCTTCTAAAATTGATACAATTTCCGCTTCCGGTGAACCTGTTCTTGATTCGATGCTTCTTGCAAGAACTTTATCTCCCACCAGACTGCCAAGCAAATATTTCCCCGGTACAAAATGCTCAGTATTATTTTCATCACGGATAAAGCCGAAATTTCCAGCTAATCTGACTGTTTCTGCCTTGAATGTCTCATCCTGACTGCACAGCTTATAACCTTGTCGGGATTCTAAAATCACCCCTTCTTTTATCAGCTGCATCAATGCCGCATCATATGCACTTGGATTGCGTTTGGCGTGGCATTTCTGAGCCAATTCGCTTCGGTTCATCTGTTTTCTGACTGTCATTTGCAGAAATGTCTTGATCTTCCGGCAATACTGTGCCTGTTCTTCCGGTCTGATATGCTGGATTTTCTTTTTAGAATGCTTATTTGCCTCCGGCATTTTCTTTCTTTTCTCATGTTTTGCATTATGTCTTGCCATAGCTTACCTGCCTTTCAATTGAAAAAACAGCCTCAAGTACTGCTTGACTTGAGGACTGCTGAAAAAAGTTCAATCATTCGTGCTTTTTTATTCTGCTGAACCGCTGTTCATAAGCGTTGTTACAATCGGAACAACAATATTCATTACAAGTAAAATCACAAACGTGATAATACCAAGAATCTTAGTCAGTTTTGCAAGGGCCGCATCTCTGGTATTGCTTTCGTTCTTTGCATAAAATGAATCGTTTGAACCGCCGCCGAGTGCAGATGTCATATTCTGCTGTGTTTTTTCGTCCTGCATCAGACATAAAATAATAATCAGCAGACACAGTAACAGGACAACCGCACCGCAGATAATCTCGTAAATTTGCATTTCTCTTTCTCCTTTTCCTGATTTGTTAATTATCATAATATATATACATATTTCTATTATAGCACGGCTTCCGGCACATGTCAAGTGCTTTTTCGATAAAAGCAGAATAATATTTTCAAAATCAAAAAACCGCCGATGACAATCAGCGGTTTTTATTTTATACTGTTTCAGGATTAGAATTCTCTGTTTTCAGATAACGGGAATTTTTCCGGCGTTTCTTTTCTTCGTACATGACCCGATCAGCCGCTGTCACAAGCTGGAATAAATTCACTCCTGCTTCCGGAATCGTGAGATAATATCCTGAACTTGCCGCAAGCGTATAGGAAAAACGCTTTCTCTCATTCGTTTCTTTTAATAATTTCTGAATCTTTTCAGATAATGCCCTTGCTTTTTCATCTGTATAATCCGGTGCGAAAATAATAAATTCATCTCCGCCAAACCGACAGCATACTTCCCGTTCTGTACAGGCTTTTACAAGTATATCAGCCATACAGCATATCGCATTATCTCCGGCTTTGTGTCCGAACGTATCATTGATATATTTCAGACCGTCCATATCTAAAAACATTACCATTACAGGCCGCCGGAATCTGATACAATCCTGAAATACATGCTGTGCTCCGATCCGGAATCCGTTCCGGTTATTGATATTTGCAAGCGGATCAATCGTATATAATTTATTCAGCTTCTGTGTTGTCCGGTCAAGTGAAATAATCTTTCTCATGCTTTCAAGAGCATTGCTGATATTTGTAATAAAATGATGAAATAATTTGCTTGCTACGGGGAACTGACTGTCTTTGATCACACAATATCCGATTGTCCGTTCGCCGATATGCAGAGGCATGAAATAATAATCTCCACGTTCGTTTTCAGCCCCAAATAAATCCGGAAGCATTTCACATGTTCGGAAATCCGGAAGATCTGTAAAATTACCGTTCCGATAGGCAAGAGGTACAAGCATCTGCTCTCCATAGCCCTGTATTAAATATTTATCCGGAGAAAGAATATGCATCAGATAATTTTCCTCTGTTTCATCTGCTCTGATTCCCTGCCTATAGCTGTCACAAAGACAGAGATAAAATTCTTTGCACTGAATCTCCTGTATAAACGGCCGCAGTCTCTCGGTACAATCTTCCAGACTGGTGCACTCCGTCAAAGCCGATGCCATCCGGCTGACCAGAGAAACATCAACAGAAAAAGAATCCAGTACTGTGAAATTATGCTTCTTGAATTCATCCGTATTCATAAGCGGTGTATCATGACAGCCACAGCTCTGGGAAAAACGACAGATTGTCTCCATCATTTCGCTCCGCTCCTGCGATATGCCTTCAATATGATTCAGAATCTTCCGACATGCCAACTGTCCTACACGTTCAAGAGGCCGTTCTACTGATGTCAGAGACGGAGCATAATTTCTCGCATTATAAATATAATCAAATCCCGAAACGGCAATATCCTCCGGCACACGAATGCCGTGCATTGTCAGAGAATTCATGACACCGATCGCCATAGTATCATTGGCACATACAATCACCTGCGGAGATGTCTGTAAAAATTTCTGCACAGCACACATTCCGTCACGAGACAAGAAATTTCCATGATAAATTCTCTGTTCTTCTACCGGAATTCCATAACGTGTCAATACATCTTTATATGCTTTCAGACGCTGACAGCTCTCTGTATTATCCGCAGGGCCTGATACATAATTGATTCTGGTATAACCATGATGCAAAATAAAATGTTCTACAATATCCTGCATTGCTTTTTCATTATCAATACAGATTGCATACAGTTCCGGCACATCTTTATCAATACATACTACTGGTACACTGGCTGTTCTGGCACGTTCAAGAATGGCCTCGGCACAGGCCTGATTCTGAATCGTATTAATCAGCAGAATTACACCATCAAATTGATTGAAATCCGCAAGAGAAAAAATATTATATTCTCCTGCATCATGTCCGTCATTATCTCCGATATTACCGAAAGCTACAAAATGTTCCAATGTAATCCCGTTTGCAAAGGCAAACTGTCGGATGCCGCTTAAAATTCCGCTCTGATATTCTTCGTCAAGCGTGGAAACAATTACGGCGATATGCATATGCTGTTTCATATTGTCATTCCCTCCGGTGCGGAAATATTTTTATGCTGTTCAGAGTGCATGGCCGCAGTCATCACAGAACGCCTGACCTTCAAACGAAATTATTTTTCCGCAGTAAGGACAGCATTTTTTATTCTTATCAACATTTTCATCAGAAGTTGTTTTTTGCAGATTGATTTTTTCTTCTATAATTTCAGCATCTATTATTTCAGACTCTGAAGTTTTAACAGGTTCTTCCGGTTTAGTCTGTACATCTGCGGCGGTCTGTGCCGGAGCAGATGACGCGGCGGCGGCATTCTGATACTGCGGAACTAATTTCTGACCGCATACAGCACAAAAGACATTTCCTTCCGCATACGTATTTCCGCATCCCATGCAGACCATTGCTGAGGGTTTTGTACTCTGTGCCGGTGATGCAGACGGAATATCATCCGGAACGGGAACAAGCTCCGGTTCTCTGGCACGGATAGTCTTAATAGATTCCCGAAGTTCAGCAATTCTTTGTTCTGATCTGGTGATTGCTTCCACCATTGCACGGAATGCTTCATCAGGTTCATCTTTGCAGATGTCATAATATAATTTGCCGATTGCGTTCAGATTTTCCTGAATATTCTTGTTTTCCGCAGTAATTTCACTCATCAGACGGCTGGCATCTGTAGAATTCTTTACTTTCTGAGAAAGTTTTCTGCTTTCATTAGTAAGATTTGCACTGAGTTTATCAAAAAAAGTTCCCATATTCTAAATCCTCCTGAAAATATAATCTTCTTTTTTCAGTATAGCATATTTTTCACAGAATTGCAAGAGCTATCCTGAAAAAATCAGCGTTCTGACATGGGAATATAAACTCTGGGATCTACAATTGCTTTATAAGCCGGACGGATAATTTTATTAGAATTAATCAATTCTTCAATACGATGCGCTGACCAGCCTGAGATTCTGGCAATTGCAAAAATCGGTGTGAACAGTTCTTCCGGCAGGCCAAGCATCCTGTATACAAATCCACTGTAGAAATCTACATTTGCACAGACTCCCTTGTAGATCTTTCTTTCTGATGCAATCACTTCCGAAGCAAGCCGCTCTACACGGGCATATAATTCATATTCTTTCTCACGATTCTTCTCGACAGATAATTTCTGCACAAAGCTCTTGAATACTCTTGCACGGGGATCAGAAATCGAATATACTGCATGTCCCATGCCGTAAATTAATCCTGAATGATCAAATCCCTCTTTATGCAGCAGCGAACGCAGATATTCTCTCAGAGCGTCTTCATCTTCCCAGTCTTTTACATGTTCCATCAGATCATCAAACATCTGGCAGACTTTGATATTCGCTCCGCCGTGCTTCGGGCCTTTCAGTGATCCTAAAGCTGCTGCAATCGCTGAATAGGTATCTGTTCCGGAAGAAGATACTACATGTACAGTAAAAGTCGAATTGTTGCCGCCGCCGTGTTCTGCATGGAGCACTAAGGCCATATCCAGTAATTTTGCCTCTAAAGGCGTGAATTTTCCGTCTTCACGAAGCATATATAAAATATTCTCAGCCAAAGACAGCTTCTTGTCCGGCTGACGGATGATCAGGCTCTGACCTGCCTTGAAATGATATGCCTGATAACCATATACTGAAATCATCGGAAACAGACTGATCAATGACAGACACTGCCTTAATACATTCGGAACTGAAATATCATTTGCCGCACTGTCATAAGAATACAATGCCAAAACACATTTTGCGAGTGTATTCATCATATTATCGCTCGGAGCTTTCATAATTACATCTCTTGTGAAAATAGCCGGAAGATTCCGCAGTTCTGCAAGCAGTCCGCTGAAATCTGCAAGTTCCTGAGCAGACGGAAGCTGACCAAATAATAACAAATATACTGTTTCTTCAAAGCCCAGACGATCATCAGCAATAAAGCCGGCAACCAGTTCTTCCACATCAATGCCTCTGTAATATAACTTTCCGTCACACGGAACACTTACGCCATCAACAGTTTTTGATGCTACTACATTGCCAATATTTGTAAGCCCTGCGAGTACACCTTTTCCGTTCAGGTCTCGCAAACCTCTCTTGACATCATATTTTGTATACAGTTCCGGATTAATCGGGAATTCCTGTTTACAGGTCTCGGCTAGCCTGTCAATCAGCGGACATGCGGCCTGTGCATAGTCATAACGTGCCATAATAATTCATGCTTCCTTTCTTACTTAAAACTAATTATTTTCTTTTTCAGAATATATAATTTTAATTATATCATATTTTATGAAGAAAGTCAACAAAAACGCAAAAAAAGTTTTTTGAAATTTATGCATTTTACCTCTTTACAAATCATGCTTTTTGTGATATAATAATATCTGTTGAGTCAAGATTATTAAAATTATCGAGGTGTGGCTCAGTTTGGTAGAGCACTACGTTCGGGACGTAGGGGCCGCAGGTTCGAATCCTGTCACCTCGACCATATCACAAAAGACCGTATATAGCTGAAAAAGCCTATATACGGTTTCTTTTTTGCATTTTCAGGGCAGTTGCAAGTGCGAAAATCACCCCTGAAACTGCACTCGTGCAACTCAAAAATCAATGATTGTTGCACGAATTGTTGCACGGAAATCCATACAGAAAAACGAAATCTGCGGTATATGAAGCTGATATTTTACAAACAAAAGAACGGAGTGCCATTTCAAAAGTGGCATTCCGTTTTCTTATCAGTTCAGCTTGCTTTCTGAAAAGAGGAGTATATGCTTTTCGATATACGTTTTCTGTTTGGGCGTGAGTTTATTGTAAGCTGTAATGAATTTACAGGAATCCTGCTGACAGATTCTCCCGGTCAGAATATAGTCTGCCGTGAGGTCAAGAATTTCTCCCAGTTGCAGAAGTGTTTCAAAAGACATTCCAACATGACCGTTTTCAATCCGGCTGTAATGATTGTGAGATACATCAAGCAGTTCATAGACATATTGCTGTGTGTAGCCTAATTCAACTCGTCTGTTCCGTATTCGTTCACCAATTGCTGTTAAGTCCAGAGTAATCATGCTATCGCCTCCTTACATGATATATTATACTAAATGTGATGCAATAAAATAATAATTTTACAGTTTACAAATTTTTAAAATAGTAATCTTTTGGATATAATGCACAATAAAAAATACATTTGTTCGTCCTGTTGTATAAAAAATGTGAACGAAAACTTAACTTTTTACAAATTGTATTGACATTACAACTAAAAAAATATATAATAATCACAATATCATTTATGACTGAGGAGGTTTTAGCATGAAACACAAACGTTTATTAGGTCTTGCCTTATCTGGATTAATGTTGTTTTCAATTCCGCTTTATGTTCCTGCTGGAAAAATTATGCCTGATTTAAAAATAGGAGCAAGTGCAGCAGATTTTGTTATGAGAACGACAGCACCCTCAACAAGCGATTCAAGGTACTATTCATCTAATCCATTTTATAAAAATGATTATGGTTTGCCTAACTGTACTTGCTACGCTTACGGCAGAGCATGGGAAATTCTTGGAACACAGCCTAAACTTCCCACTGGGAATGCCGGAGCATGGTGGTGGAAAAACAAATCAAGTGGCACATACAGTTATGGCAGTACACCTAAACTTGGAGCAATTGCCTGTTGGGATAAGTATGACCAAAATAAAGGACATGTTGCAGTTGTCGAAAAAATTGAAGGTGATAATGTCACATTATCTGAATCACATTGGGGAACAAATCATAATGGTACTTTATTTGATAACAAGACAATGAAAGCTGATGGCTCAAATTATCTTATCAGTTATCGTTTCCTCGGTTACATTTATATAGGAGAGTTTTCTAAAATATCTCATGATCCAGATGGAAATTTGGAATCTGCTGTTGGAGGAACTGAAAGTATTACTGTTGGTGGATGGGCACAAGATAAAGATGATACCTCCAAACATATCCGTGTGGACTTTTATATGGATGGTAAAGCTGGTGAAGGTGGTATAGGTATTGGCAGTACTATGGCTGAAAATGACCGTGGTGATGGCACATCTACTGGATTTCAAGCAACTTTTTCTAATATTCCTTCCGGAGAACACCATATTTATGCGTATGCTATCAATTTAGAGGGTACAGATGGAAATCATACAATTATTGGAGAACAAACTGTAAGTGTAAACAGATTAGCTCATGACCCGACTGGAAACCTTGAGGTTGCCGAAGGTGGAAATGGCACAATTTCTGCAAGTGGTTGGGCATGGGATGAAGATGACACAAATCAAACTGTGGAAGTTCATTTCTATCTTGGAGGAAAAGTAGGAGAAGGTGGTACTTGTGTTTGTATTACCAAAACGGGAATTGACCGTGGAGATGGTACATATACAGGTTTTTCTGCTACATTTAATACAAATTTTCCAGCAGGAACTTATCCTTTATATGCTTATGCTATCAATTTAGATGGTACAGGAGGAAGGGCTAACACTATTATCGGACAAAAAGATGTTACTATTACTGAAAATAAATTGGATTTAGGTGATAATTTTAGTGCCTATATTATTCATAAATCCTCAGACAAAAAAGTAACACTTAATACTGCCAATGAGAGAATAATGGTAAATTCAGGAGATACTGGAAATAACAAAACTCAAATATGGCTTTTCACTAAAAATAGTGATGGAACATATCAAATTAAGTCTGCATATAACGGAAAATCTCTTGACGTTGAGGGTGGCGGAGATGGAAATGCCGTGCCAATCCGAACATGGGAAGCTAACGATACTGATGCACAAAAATGGAATATTATTGAACAGGACGGTTCCTATTATTTAAGACCAGCTTGTTCAGCATCCAGAGTAATGGATTTAGCTGGTGGTGTTACTGATGATGGCACTGTATTTCAGCTATATGAGAAAAATACAACAAATGCACAGTTATTTACTCTTGTAAAAAATGTTGATACACAGGCTCCGCAGGGCAAAGATGTTTTCATCACTGATTTGACACCTACTGGTTATACTGTACATTGTAAAGTAAACGATGATATTAGTGTTAGGGATGTAAAATTTCCTACATGGACTGAAAAATCGGATGCTACAGGAAATACACAGGATGATGTTACATGGGAATCGGGAATATTAAGTGGTGACGAATATATATATCATGTAAATATTTCAGACCATAACAATGAAAAAGGCACGTATATTACTCATATTTATGCAAATGATTATGATAATTCAGTTTGTATAGGTGGAATAGGAGTAGAATTGCAAGATGATACTACTAAACCTAAAATTTCAAATGTGATAATTTCTGATGTATCTTCTGAGGGATATACAGTAAGTGTTACTGCTACTGACAACGTAGGAATTTCCAGAGTGATGTTTCCAACATGGAGTGAAAATGCAGATAGTTCTGGTAATACACAGGATGATATTATCTGGGGATTTGGAACTAAAAGCGGAGCAACGTATACCTATCGTGTAAATATTAACGACCACAATAATGAAAATGGATTTTATAATACACATATTTATGCTTATGACTATGCAAACAATGAAACGATTTATTGTGTTGGAGTTACTCCACAGAATGATAGTGAAAAGCCCAAAATTTCTGATGTAGTTATTTCAGATGTTTCATCTGCTGGATATACGGTCACTGTTACTGCTACAGATAATACAGAAATTTCGAGAGTTATGTTCCCTACATGGAGCGAAAAAGCAGATAGTACAGGAAATACACAGGATGATGTTATTTGGGGATTCGGAACTAAAAATGGAACAACATACACCTATCGTGTAAATACCAATGAACATAATAATGAAAGCGGATTTTATAATACACATATTTATGCTTATGATTATGCAAATAACGAAGCTATTTATTGTATTGGAGTGACTCCTCAAGATTCCTATATTGTCACATTTGATACAAATGAAGCTGGCATGGATTTTAGTGCAATTAATGTGATTTATGGTAAAATTTATGGTGAACTTCCTACTCCTAAAAAAGATGGTTATATTTTCAAGGGATGGTATAATGAGTATGCTGAATCTCAAATTACTTCTGATACAATAATGGATATCGCACAAAATCACACATTATATGCTGCATGGGAAAAAATAAATTTTGGTGATTTAAATTCTGATGGACAAATTACAATAATTGATGCAGTATCTTTGCAAAAATATCTTCATAGTAAACAAAAAATAACACAGGAACAGTATGCACTTGCTGATGTAAATGGCGATGGTATGGTTAATGTGTATGACTTGATTCTTCTGAAAAGAAAACTTATTTATGGATAAAATAGCAGAATAATTTAAAACTCCTCCGAGAAAAATTTTGCGGAGGAGTTCCTTTTATATGCCGTATTTTTCTTTCCAGTCGGCAATTAGTTGATGCATGAACGCAAGCAGTTTTTTCTCCTGCTGCTGATACAGGTCAGTGAAAGTCTTGTCAATCGGCTTGTTTTCGTCCATGTACTCTATCAGAAGTTCATCCACCGGAGCATAGAATGAATCGGCATTATCATTGAATTTCTGCATAGTTTCAGAATCTCCGTGAACGGCATTTTTTAGGAAATTCCGTTTCGTACGGATATATCCTTTGAATGCCTTACGCTCATGCACATAGGTCTGATTTTCATAGGCATGGCGTTTCGATTTGGCACAGGCTGACTTGCATTCTGATTTCTCACAGCACGAGGAACTTTCCGTTCCGAGATAATGCTTATTGCAGTACGGACACCGGAGAACGCTCACACCCAGACGTTTCACGGCATAGCTGAAATCCAGATAAAAATTCAGAAGTGAATCGTCAGCGATATTCCAGACCTGATTGAGATTCTCACCTCGAATAATAATCAGGTTACTTGTCCGGCGAATCAGGTGCGTATTTTTCTTGGTATTGAAATCGAAATTCCATTCATCAT
>Ga0326513_10000275_pt1 | contig 41917 bp, 60 predicted proteins | sample 2_2465_0518_D_FD_203654 | JGI IMG/M metagenome (GOLD analysis project Ga0326513, IMG submission 203654) | Bovine rumen microbial communities from UC Davis, California, United States - 2_2465_0518 | ecosystem: Host-associated > Mammals > Digestive system > Stomach > Rumen | place: USA... | reverse complement strand
GTCCAAGGTGATTCCCTTCTCCGCAGGTATCGGAACGGAGTAGACGCGCCAGTACCAGTTTGACGCGTCATTGAACGAGAAGACGAACTCCGTGTCCCACACCTCCGCGAACGCCTCCCAAGTATCGTTCGTTGTGGGCCTGTTCTCCACCTTGAAGTAGACGTTGGCCTCGCTCGTTGTCCACGCGAAGTCCCCGCCGGACTCCGTCAGATCGTCGCGCACTTTGGTGAGTCCGGGTCCCCAAGAGACGTGCTTGGAACCTCCGTACAGGACCGCCACGCACAGGAACAGGCCAAAAACGGCCCTAGAAACGCGCGGAAGCGAACCCCACCAATGTGCCGCACGGCGCAACGCGGACGCAATGTGCGGAAGAAACGGCGCGGATACGCCCAATCCTACGGCAAGCACCGCGACGATATACAGAAACGCCCTCATTGCACTGGCCCCATGTTGAGTCCGCCGACGATCCTGCACCCGTCCTCGTCCGTCCCGGTCCAACCGCCGGACAGACCGCCGACAAGGTCAAGTTCCGCCCCGTCACCCGTCTGCGCGGTGATCTCCGTGAACACCCGGATGAACGCGGAGTTCTGCGCCGTGTACGTCACCGTCATTTGGTAGACGTAGTTGAACTCAACCCCGTTCACCACGTACGCGCCTCCCGGCACCACCGTCGGTTCGGAGCAGGTGACCTCCTGCCAGTCTATGCTATCCCCGGACAGGGAGTACTTCAACTGCCCGACCGGGTTCAACCAGCCGATGTCCTCCGTGAACCCGAACACCAACGTGTCAACCGCCATGTTGCCGCTCATCGTGTGGTTGTAGGAACGGATCGTGCAAATGCAGTTCGTGGACACGTTGTTCGCGTCTCCAAGTGAATACACGAAATCGTCCTCAAGCACCACAACCTGTTGTTGCGCGATCTGCGCCACCAACGTCTCCACAACGTTTGACGCGTTCGCGTACGCCGTCTCCTGCGCGGTGACCGCCGCCTCGTTCGCGACAACCTGCGCCTCAATCCTCGCCGCGTCAACCGCAGTCGCAAGGACGTTGGAAGGGGAGATGTGGTTGTCCGCGTCCACCGTGACGAGACGCGGTTGCGCCACGGGCGCGCCTGCGCACAGAAGGGCGGAAACCGCCGCGATGATTGAAAATACGTGTTTCATCGTGCCTCCGCCGCCTCCGTCGCGTTCGTGTACGCGTCAAAGTAGAACGCGCCGCCCTCGCCCGTCCACTCAACGCGCAACCTGTAGACGAGGTTTGTGTTGTCCGCCGCGAACAGGGACTTGGTTTCGTTCACGATGTCAACGCAGTCATCGCGCGTCATGAACTCTGAAACGTCACTCGTCAGCGCAACGCGGCCAACGAGGTTGGTGTACCACTTTACCGTCTTTGTTGCCGAAAAGTCTATAATTGCTTCAGATTCCCACACAAGGTATGTTGAGTCTGCGTTTCCCTTTGCAATCCCCGAAACAGCAGTTCCGACATACGGAACCCAATACTGACCGTCTCCAAGACCGGATGCCTCTAAATGGATTTCGTAATATGATTGTTCCGGGTAGGTTATTTCCCAATCTTCCGCCGTTGTAACCTCCCACACGCAACCAGTTGCGTCCATGTAGTGGGACGGCGTGCCGATGTAGGTTGCGCGTTGCACCGCGCCAGTTTCAGCGAACCGGGCAACGGTTGACTCCGCCGCGTTCGTTGCCGCCTCCGCCAAGTCACCAGCAGTTTTCCCGTTCACCGCGTCCGCGTTCGTTGCGCGGTTGACCGTCCCTGTTGCCGCGAAACGCTCAATCGCGTAGTTCGCGTAGTTCGTTGCAGGTGAAAGGTCTATCGTGTCCCGTACCCGGTTCAAGTCATCCGTTGTCGCAAGCCCGTCAAACGTCACGTTGGTGACAATCTGTTGATCGTTGTAGACAACCTGCTTCTGCGCCGTGAACACCTGCGCCCCGTGGAGGTTCAAGCACAGGAGCGCGCACAGGAGCGCGCCGCCCGCCGTCAGTATCTCGCGTATCTTCGCCACTATGTCCGCGTCCGTGTACCGCTCCGGCAGATCGTCAATGCCGAACAGAATGCCGCGCGCGGAGATCGCGATCGCGCCGCCCGTGTAGACCTCGTTCGGATCGTCCGTGACCTTGATCTTCACGGACTGGTTCTGTATCGTGAGGCGCGACCCTGCGCCGTCCGTCAACCACACCTCAACCGGGAACGCGCCCAAGGACATGGACGCGGTTTCCGCCGCAGTGAACACCACCTGCACCGTGCCTCCGGCAGTCGCGCCAGTGAAGGTCTTGACCGCGCCTTGGTACTTGACGTGGAGTGTCTTCCCCGTGTAGTCAAAACCTTCGGCAAGGGCGAACGTCAACGCCTGTGAAGTGTCTCCTTTGAGTATCGTCTGCATAGTTCCTCCAAGGATTGCCCGTCATTACTACGGGTCCAACGTGAGTGTGCCAAGTTTGGTTGTGCCCTCCCACACTTCAACCGTGCCCGATGTCGCGTTCTTGCGCAGGTACACCATTGGAACCTTGTCGGATTCTCCAAGGTTCTCTCCTTCCGTCCAATCGTCTGACGCGTAGAACGCGACCTTTGCCTTTTGCGGGCAGTACGTCACCTCGTTGCGGAACCACGGCTCCTGCTCGACGGCGCACGAAGTGAGGCCGATCAAATCAACGTATGTGATCGCGTTCGTCACGCCTCCCGGCGAGAACCCGCGAAGGTGGAGGTTCGTTCCGTCATACCAAATCGGCGCAAGGTTGTTCGTCAGCGACTTGTCCCCGGTGATGTAGAACTCCCCGAACGTCTGTTGGTTTGACGATCCGTCCCACCTCGGCGGGTTCGCCACGAAATGTCCGTTGATCCACGTCGCGTCAACCACGTCACCCATTGACAGGTTCGCAAGGGCGTGTTGACCGATCGCGACGCAGTTTGACACGGAGGAGGACTGGTACAACGCCCTGTACCCAAGCGCAACGGAGTCCTTCACGTTGTAGGAGTACGCGCCCGCCGCCGCGCCCATGTAGCAGGACCGCAGGATGTCCTGCGACTCGCCGCCCGCGCCCGCGCCCATGTACGTGACGCGGTTGCCGTTCGCGTTGTCCCCGGCAAGGTACCCAAGCCACGTGTTGTAGTTGCCGAACACGTCAGCAAGCGCGACGAACGCGGCAGACGCAACGGCGATGAATGCAAGTTTCCTCATGTCCTCCACTCCTTAGATGTCATCCAACGATCCCGGCCCTGCGGTGCTTCCCGCATTGCCGCCTCCGCCCGCGCTTTCCTCTCCGCACGGGTTCCCGCAGGTGGTGCAGACTCCCGATCCGTTCAGACAGGAGGAACACGAACAGTCCGTGCAACTGCACCCGCAAGGGTCAAGTGTAGGAGGATACTCCGGCATTCCGCACCCGGACGCGTGGCCCTCCTCGCGCATTCCCTCCAACGCCTCGCCGCACCGCGAACACTCGTAGATGACTTGGTACTGCGTGATCGTGTTGCCGCAGGACTGGCAGACGTAGGTCTGTTGCACCGCCTCGGAGTCATACACCCATACGTGCGCCCGGTGCCGCAAGCCGCAGAAACACTCGCAACTGTCATCCGCGAACCTGTGGTCCGTCTTCTTCCCGCACTTGCAGGTGCAGGAGTCCGCCGGGAACTGGTGCGCGCTTGACGGTGCCTCCGTAATCGGGTCCATGAACGCGTAGTTTGTCCGCCCGTCACCGCAATATCGGCAAATCTGCGTGCAGTCCGCCCTCTGCACAGACTGGTTGTGGTATGCGCCGCACGCGCACAGGCAGTACGGCGATCCGTGTCCGTTGTGGAATGACTGGTCTTGGTACGCGCTTCCGGCGAACTCCCCGCACTGGCAACCGCAACCGTCGCTCTTTGGCGAATGGTTCCCCCTGTACGTGGGGTTGCTTGCCTCTCCGCACGGCCCGTGGCACACGCCCGGGCACTTTCCGTCCTGCCGCTGAATGCGCGTATGCTTGTGCGAACTGTGGTGCGCGGTGTTGTAGCAGTAACAACGGCATTCCCCGTCCGGGAATATGTGACCAAGCATTTGTTCGTCGCAGTAGCACCAACATGAGTTGCTTGCGCGCCTGTGGTGCCCGTCCTTTGAACTGTGCGTGCAGTAGCACCCGCAGTAGTTCGGGTTTTGGTTGTGGAAGGTTGCCGGGCAGGATGACTCCGCGCCCGTATACTCGCGGCACTTGCAACCGCAGTATCCGATAGTGTCCGTCCGCGTGTGGTCTTCCGGCCCTGCGGGCACCGTGCCGATCTCATGGTCACGCCCGGCGGTGAGGTGTTCGTCTCCGGCGGTTGAATATGCGCATATCCGCGTGCAACCGCTCTTCGGGTGCTTGAAGTGGTGACTTCCTCCGTTCCCGTCCGCGCCGTAGCACTTGCAGGTGCCCGGTTTCTGTATGTGGAACTTGTCCGCCGTTGCCGTGGAGTCAAGTTTTCCGCACTTGCAACCGCACCGTTGCGCGGATGAGGGTTTTGGATCGTGGTCATCCTCCTGCGCAAGCGCGCCGTTGCGCAACCGCTCCTTGCAGTAGACGCACACGCCGTTGCACTGCTTGTCTTGGTTCGCCAAGTACGTTGACTCGCGGAACTTGTGCAGGGTCCCGCACTCGCACATACAGTTGGCAACCCCGTTTGCGTCCACGTCTGACGAGTCCCAAGTGTGCAACGCCTCGCTCGTTGACTGGTGGTTCTCCGGCGAAAAGTACCCGCAGTAGCACTCGCAGTCCTTGGACGGGTTCGCCTTGTGCAACGTCTCGTCTGACGGCTCCCGGTCATCCTCCGTCAACTGGCAGACCGAACACACCCGGCAACCCGCCGTTGACCCGTTGTAGTACTTGTGGAGTTTCCCGCAGTTGCAACGGCACGCGGGCACGCCCGTCCCGTTGTGGAACTTCGGGTCAACCGTTGACGCGGCGGTGACCGCTCCGCACGCGCACCCGCACGCGTTGTTCTTCGCAGTGTGGTCACCCGGCGCCGCGAGACAGTCCGCCGCGATTTCTGACGAACTGTTCCTCGCCTTGCAGACCGCGCAGATACCCGAACACGCGCCGCCGCCCGTGAACTTGTGCTTCAACGTGCAGTCGCACAGGCACGCGCCCGTCTGCCAGTTGTGCCACAGGTCATCGTCCCCGGCAGTCGCGGCGTACTTCGTACACCAACAGGCGCACGTCCCGTCCTTGTGGTTGTGCATTCCGGCAAGGTCCTGCGCGGACGAGTTGTTGTCATACTCGCCGCACTTGCACCCGCAGTGCGTCGCGCCCGTGTCCGGCGTGTGGTCTGCGGGCGTGGCGGGCGTGACCGCGTCAATCTTCTCCGCCACCGTCCCAAGGTTCGCCAAGTGCGGCACGCCGCTTTCCTCGTACTGGCAAATCTTCGTGCAGTCGCTCCTCGCGCACGGGAAGTGGAACTTGCCTCCGTTGCCGTCCGATCCGTAACACCTGCAACTGTTCGCCATCTGTATGTGGAAACGCGGGTTGTCCGTACCGTCCGCCGTGTACTTCCCGCATTTGCACCCGCAACGGTGCGCGCTTGCCGCGTTCGGCGTGTGATCGTCCTCCGTGGCCTCCGTCGGCGTGTGGGACCGCTTGCGGTGCTTGCAGGTGCCGCACACGTCCTCGCAGTCGCTTGACGTGTAGTCATGCCAGTGACCGCACTTGCACATACACGTCTCGCCGCTCGTCTCGCTTGCGACGTGGAACTCCTCGTTGTTCGCCGGGTTGTTCGCGCCGAAGTACCCGCACTTGCAACCGCACTGCCCGTCCGTCCGCGCCGTGTGCTTGTTCGGGTCAGACTTCACGCCGTCAAGCGCGTTCCCGCACACCGCGCACACGCCCGGACAGGATGTCAGCACGGGATAGTGTTCCCATGTGCAGAAACAACGGCAGGTCAGCGGGTTCTTTGTGTGACTCGTTCTCCATCCGCAAAGACACTTGCATGAGTTTGACTCCTGCTTGTGTGACAGCCATTTCCGGCACCAGTTGCAATATACGCACCCGTCCTCCAACGTCCCTTTCACAACGTTGATGTCTTGGTGCCTTGGATTGTCATACGGACACGTGTACTGATCAATCCACTTTTTCGCGTATGCGTCAACCTTTGTTTTTATGTCAAGGTACTTTTCAACAACTTGGTCCTTCCACGCAGGCGTTGACTCAATCGTGTTCAACGTTATTTCGCCGGACTTTGTGCCGTCTTGGGAAACCCATTCAACAATGTAGTTCCCGCGCCTGTTCTTCCGCAGTTGTGACGTGTCAATCCAATTCTCAATATCAAGGAACTTCGCGGGGTCCGGCGGTTTCAACTCATCCGGCACGTCATCCGCTGACACTTCAACTCCTGCGTATATGCAGACGCATTCGTTGTCCGGGAACTCGCAGACGTGTTCGCCGGGTTCCTCCGGCAACTGGTATTCAAAAACGAACTCAACTTGGGAAAGGTCAAAGTAAAAGTGGTTCCCGACGTTGTCAACCCATTCGCCTTGTGTGATGACAATGCTTTTGTATTCCGTGCCGAACGCGGCAACGGAAAGCATGATGAACAATATGGTTCTCTTTATCATCGGGTCACTCGCCTTTCAGCCTTGAGGCCATAACGTCACCTATTGTCGCAAGACCGATCCTCGCGGACCACGCCGCATTCGTCTTCGCATACAACGTACCCGCGCCAAGGGTGTTTCTGTAATCGTATTCCGTGCCGTCAACGCCGGACGCACGGTATGACTGGTATACGTTTCCCGCCGTGTTCGTTGCCGTGTACGGCCAAATTGACTTTAACGCGGCGTTGCAGTTCGTGTAGCACGTCCCGTTCCACGCGTAGTACATTCGGTTCGTCACAACGCCGGGGATCGTGCTGTATGACAGGCGCAACGCCCTGTTCGTGCAGACCGCGTACGTCAGAGAAAGTGACACGCAGTTCGTCAGTTCGCTTGACGTGAACGGTGCCGTGTACGTGAACGTCCCGTTCTCGTTCGTCACAACCGTTGCCGTGTAGACGTACCCGCGCCCGGTCTGCGTTGCCATCGCGTTGGAAATCTGCGTCTGCACCCAAGGACGGGTTGCAATGGGTGTCTGCGCCGCGAACGCCAACACGAACGCAAGCGCGATCAATGCAAGTGCGGTTTTCTTCATTTCGTGATCCCTTCGTTGTCCAGTACGGGGAAAGGCACCCCGCTTTCGTCAAAGTCAACTGTGAGGCGGTAGTACTTGCCGTCAAGTCCGCGAACGTAGCATTCCTCCGGGATAACGGGCGTTTGCGCCGGGTCAGTGTTGATGACCGACTGACTGACCCACAACGTGCCGCTTCCAAGGTACGCGGAGTCACCCTGCGGTGTCTTCGCCGTGACGTGGAAGTGGTTCTTGCCGACCGCAGGGAAGAACGCGCCGTTGGCGTAGCAGTACCACCTCCCTCCCGACTTCGGGTTGCACACCACCGCGTTGGTGTTCACGTCCCCGTTCGCGCCGAAGTGGACCTCCACGTTTTCGTAGTTGTCCTGTACCCCGACAACCATCGCCTCAAAGGCGGAAGCGCGCCCGACCGAAACGTCCTTGAGCGCGTGTTGCGTGTCTTCTCCAAGCAGTATCGTTACCATAGACTGGCCTCCGTCTATGGCCCGCAAATCCCTATGCGTGGGTGACGATCTGCGCCACCGATCCCTCGGTGCCGATCGCGTAAATCCTCCCGTCAGACGCGATCGTGAACGTGCGGAAGAAGACCGCGCCGTCCGCCCCGTCATCCGTTGACCTGCAAAGCAGTTGTATCGTCGCGCCCTGCGACCCGAAGGTGTGCGTGTCGGTGAGTTGCGACGTGCCGTTGTTCCCGTTGTACCCGGACGTGAACTGCTTTGGGTTCGTCGGTGACTGCGGACTGCCCGTGCCGATCTCGTCTATCAGCGACCGCACCTGCTCCGCCAACCAGTCAACGTTGACGGATATGCGCTTGTCCTTGAACTGGACGGAGTACCCGTCAAGGTACGCCCAAACAATGTCACGTATGCGCACCCGGTCATTCGCGGAGAACTCGCGCCCGTCCATCTTCCGCACCACCGCGTCCGTCACCGCGTCCACGTTCACGTCAAGTTGAAGGGACCCGTTGTCGCCGGGGTCAAGTTCGTTTTTTATCTTTATCGTCCCGGAAGGGGAGATGATACCCGTGATCCAACGCACCACGGAGTTGGCCCACGCGACCGGGAAGAACACTACCCGCTTCTTTTTCCCGAAAAGGCGTATCATGCAGACACCCAGTTGTTCGTGTTGTTAGACGCGTTCGCCCATCCGTGCGTTGTGGCGGTGACGGTCACGGACCACCCGTGTTCCGCGTCAACGTAGTGCGCGGACGCGTGCTTCTCCGTCCCGCTTGCCACCTGCAAGGTGTACGTGCCGTTGCTGACAACGCACTTGACCTTGGAGTAGGACAGGGAGTTCGTGGTGTTGCTTGACACGATCGCGTTGGCGTGCGCTTGCGTGTCAATGTAAGCGATCTCCGTCACCTCCGTGACGTTCGTGGAGTAGAGGGTGTTCCCGTTGTAGGAGAAGACGTACCCCATTGACTTGTCATAGGACACTTTCCGCGAAACGCCGGAAGAGGACAACGAAACCGCGCGCCCGTCTGAATCAATCTTGGACGTGCCCCAAGTGTTCGGGATCGTGGAGGTTGAGTACGTGTGGACCTTCTGCACCGCGACCCACTGCCCCGTTTCGTCAACGCGTGAGGCGGATATTTCCGTCTTCGTGTTGGTCAACGCGGTGAAGGTGTAGACCACGCCGTCCCCAAGGGAGTTGGTGTAGTACGTGGTCTGCACGGTGATGTCCGTGACACCCACGCGACTCTTCGCGTTCGCCTCCGTCAGTCCGCGTATCTCCGTTGTCTCAACGGTTTCGTACTGCCGAATGGGCGTGACCCCGTTCTTGGCGAACAGGATTGATGACGAACTCTCCTTGGACGTGACAACCGTCGCGCCTGTTGTGCCCCAACTCATTATTCTGCGCTCCCTTCTTCAAACGCCTCCTGTATGGCCTCCAACGCCTCCGCCGCGCGCTCCGTGGCCTCTGCGGTCTGCCGGGCGTACTGCTCCGCCGCGATCCGCTCCTCGCGCGCAAGGCCCACGCGGCGCACGATCTCCTGCTCGTCTGACAGGTTCGCCGTCCGCCACCCGGTGCGGCGTTGCAGTGAGGCCCATTCCTTCTCAAACTTCTTCTCCGCCTCCGCGTTTGCGCGCTCCTCCTCCAACTGCGCTTTCCAACTGTCGCGGTCCCTGTACCAGCCCCAAGCCTGTGCCTCCGCCTGTTGGGCCTTCGCCAAGCGGTTCTGCGCGTCCGCCTGTTCCGTCACCGCGTCCTTGTACTCGCGCTCAAAGTCCTTGATCGTCTCGCGCCACAGGCGATCGCGCTCCTTTGCGATCGCGCGCTCCGTCTCAACCCGGACCCGCTCCTCGTACTTCTCGCACGCCTCAAGGTACTTCTCGTACTCCTTCTGTTGCTTCTCCAACTCCTTCTGCGCCGCCTTGGCCTCCTCGTCCGCCGCTTCCTTCGCGCGCTTCTCGTCCAACTTCCTCTGCGCGGTTTCCAACGCAACGATCTTCTTCTCCTGCTCCTTCTTCTCCAGTTCCGCTTCTTCCCTCGCGAACTGCTCCGCGCGCCGCCTCCGCATCTCCGCGCGCTCGTCAATCTTGTCCCGCTCGTCCTTGTCTGAAAGGTCAATCGCCTCCTTCATGAACGAACCAAGCCACCCGGTCCGCGCCGCCATTCCCGTGTAGAAACCCTTCGTCATCTCGTCGGCGGTTGCCTTGGTCGCCTCAATGCTCGCCTTTTTCAGCGCGTCACCGAACCCGCTACCTCCCGAAAGTTGACTGCCGAACGTGCCAATGAACGCGCCCGTGCCGGAGAACTGCCCCTTGAAGTTGTGCCAAACGTCAGACAGGCCGGAGTACTTCCAAAACCCTCCAATGGCCTCCGCCGCCGCCTTGAACGCCTCAACCACGTCCATGAGAACGTCCCGCACGTCCATTCCCCATTCCGCCAACGTGCCGTCCTTGCGGAAGTCCCGCATGGTCTTGAGGAACCCGCCCATGCCGTTTTTAGCCGCGCCGACGAACGCCATGCCGAACTCCCGCACGCAGTTGTCCCACTCGGACGAAATCGCGCCCATGAGGCCCGTCCCGGTTTCCTCCGTCTCCTTCATGGCCCCGTTGTACTTCCGCAGGGACTCTTCAACGTACCCCCACATTTCGGCAACGGACGCGCCCGCCTTTTGCATTTCGTCCAGTTTCGCCGCCACCTCCGGGGTCATGACTCCCATGTTGCGCAGGGCCATCGTTGCGCGCGTGACTGGTTGCCCGTCCCGGATGACCGCGAAGCACCGCCCGATTTCGTGCGCCAACTGGTCTATGTTGTTCCCCGTCGCCGCCGCCGCGTCACCGATCATGACAAGCGACTCCTTCATCCCAAGCACGCCGTCCGTCATGACCATCAACGCCCGGCTTGCCTTGGCGAACTCCTCAAGGGAGAAGGGCGGAGTGTTGCCCAAATCCTGCAACATTCTCATGTGGGCCTCCGCCTCCGCCATGTTGCCGATTAGGGTCTTGAACTGGTGCGTCATCGTCTCAAACGCGAACGCCTTTTGGACCACCGTCCACGCCCGGCGCGCCACGTTGGCGAACATTTCAATGCCGGACTTGATGTTCGTCAAGTTGGCACCGACGGACTTGGCGAAGTCCTTCACGCGCGTCAACGCGGAGGAAACCGCGCCCGCAGTCGCGTCCTTCGCCGCGATGATGTACTCAAGTACCCTGCTTCCCGCCATCTTCAAACCTCCGTACAATCAGCGACTTGACGCGCGCCAAGTTCTCAAGCGCGTCATTGAACTGCCTGTCCATCTCGTCAAGCACGCCGCCCTTGGCGAACGCGTGCGAGATCGCGTGCATTTTTGAAAACGTCTCAACCATAAGGACAAGCGAACGTCCCCACAACCAGTGACGCACGGGAATGCCGCTTTCCGCCTCAAGGATCGCCGCGTACCTCGCGAAGTCATTGACCTGCTCATCGTTGACGGGCGCGCGTTCTCCCTTCGGCGCGTCATGGTAGTGGACCCCGTAGCACCTGTTCACCGCGACCGTCAACTCGCTCCTGTGGCACGCAAAGCGCAGGAGGCACTTTAGGACGGCCCTGCGCGCGCTTCCCTTGTCCGTGAGTGAATGGAACGCATCCGGGTTGCGCGCGTTGTGGAGGGCGTAGACCTGCGCCCAACGGTACATTATGGTGCCTTTCTTCCACCACGTCTCCGCGTAGTCCGTCAACCAAATCTGCGCACCTGCGGTCACGGGCCAAAGGTACACGCCCTTGCAGACCTGCACGGGTTGTTCGCACAGTTCCGCGTTGATGTCCCGGTACGGGTTGTCCACGCGGGAACAGGCGTAGACCAACGCCTCAAGTTCAACGGCGGTGAGTTTGTCCGCCGTGATACCCTTGTCGCGAAGGTCATCCAAACAAGCCTGTAGACGTAACGCCATGTTTTCCTCTCAAAAATAGGGCCGCGCCATCGGGGACACACATACCCGGACGCGGCCCAACGGTCCCAATGAGTAAAGACCGCAAATCGCTTACTAACTGGACGGAGGTTGGTTCTCCGCGTCGGAGTCCGTGCCAATCGGGAAGTGAATCTGATACGTCACGGAACCGCCACCAACGGACGTGTTGGAATCGTTCTGCGCGTCGGAGTCCTCCGTCCAACCGTAGTTGTCATCGTCCATCGTCACGGTGGGTTTCCCGGTGATACCCGTGAATGTCACCGTGATCGTCGCGTCACGCATCCCGCTGAAATTCGCCGCGTCATACACGCCCGTGCCGTCCGTCTCCTCCGCGTGTTGGCAGGAACAGGCGATCGTGATCTGCTTGCAGTTCTCAACCTCCTCGTAAATGTCAGCGATCGCGGAGGGAATGCCGATCGTGCGCGCCGGGAGGGCGAACGGGAACGTGAACGTGCCGCCGCCGACCGCGCTGTCCTTGTTCACGGACAGTTTCGGGAACTCCTTCTCGTCATACGTGAGTGTCCAGTCCGTGATACCCGAACCCAACGCGGGAAGTGTGAGGTTCCCGGTGTACGCACCTCCCAAGGTGAACTCCGCGCTTTCGGTGTTCCTCGTCCCGAAATACTGGTGCTTGTGTTCGTTGCCCTTCGCCGTCAACGCGACCGCGCGTTGCTTTGAAGTTGCCGTGTTGACGGACTGTAGCATCCATCCGCTTACCGTGATCGTGCTTGTAGGGTTGAACATGGTTTACTGTCTCCTTGAAGATTGCCGTTTAATCAAACCTCGCCGCGAACACCACGTCAAACCGCACCGGGCAGGTGTAGCAGTGTATCGGCTTGCCGTCCTTGACGGGTTGGATGTCCGCGAAGACGATCTGCCCGACCGTCTGCACCTCCGGCGCAATGCGGAACACGATCACGTTTGACCTCTCGCGCAGGTCCTCGTCCATCCGTATGTCCGCGTTCACGGGAAGGTTGAGCAGGAGGCGCATGACCGCGCGCTGAAGTTCGTCATGGTCCCGGCGGTACAGGTCAAGCACGGCCCGGAAGTGGTATGACTTACTGTCGCACAGTGCCAAGTCCCCGGTCTGCATATACCCCATGTCAAAGACCGCGCAATCGGGATCGCCGGGGTTGTGGAAGCGGTAGACCCTGCCTCCGACGATCTTCGCCAACGCGTCCTTGCACGCCTTTTCGGCATTCGTCAACGCCTCTTCTCCGTTGCATTCCGTCATCTCCATGACCTCCCAAGGTGGTGTTCAAGTCTGCCGACGATCGCGCGGGTACACCAATCCGCGTTGTCCTGTATCGCGCGCAGGATGAACTTTCCGCCGACCCTGCCGCTCCTGTTCTTCGCGATTGACCCCGGCCCAAGGTTGTGCCACGTCACGCCCTGCTCGTCATGTATCTTCGCCGCGTAGTTGTAGCCTTTCGCGGAGACGCAGTACGCGTTCGCGGCAACGAACACCGCCGCGTGCTTATCGTCCCACTCCGCCTCAATGGACTTCTCAAGCGATCCGGGTTCGTGGTAACGGCGCGTCCGCTTCTTCCGCTTGAGGGACGTGGAACGGTTCGCCACCGTAGGTGAACGCGGCGCATACTCCACCGCAACGTCCTTGCAGTGGTTGGCGCACTGGAACAGGCCCTCGCGCGCCGTCCTCGGCGCGACGTTGGTCAGTTCGCGCAGGGCGCGCTCAAGGTCCGCGTATCCGTTGATGACTTCTGCCATTCCAAGAATGGCCTAGAAATCAACCGTAATCAATCCTTGTAATCCGGGTTTACGTACGGTTTGTCGGTGCGAACGTCCCACCAAACGGGTTCGTTCACGATCCCGTTTTCGTTCGTATCGTCCTTCGGCGCACGTAATTGAACGTACGGGAAGTCCTCCGGCTTGACGTAAAATTCGTTTATCATGTGCCCTTTGGTTCCTTGAGCATTGTGCAGTATACGAAATCCTCCACGCGCCTGTCAAGTGTTCCGCGTACATAATCGTGCGCCGTCAGATAGTTGAATATCTCCGCAATGGCCTCGGTTTGCTTGGTACCCGCGTATTCTGACACGTTTTGCTTGAAATACCGAAGACCTCCAACCTGTCTGCAAACGCGCTTGAACTCGCGTTGCACCTCCCGCGTGGTGAGGATGTGCCCGAACTCATGCCGGAACGTGTCGCAGTTCGCCCGTTTGTCCGGGTGCTTCCGCGTCCAAATGTAGTTGTTCTGAATGCCGTTCTTGATGTGGTCAATCTCGCTCTGCGTGAACTCATGCCAAGCAATGTGCATTGTGGACACACGCCACCCTTGGTGATCAAGTGTGGCGCACGCGTTCGCGCGACTTGACCGTCCACGGAAGCACAGTTCCTCAAGTTTGATGTCCGCATTCGGGAAGCGCGCCTTGAGGTCACGCAGACACACAACCGCCATCTGCGCGGTCTTCAACCTCACCTGCGGGTCAGACACGTCCGGCATTCTGTAGAACGCCCGTTGCCTGTCATGCCCGGTCATGCCGAACTCGGTTGCAAGCACTCCGTTGACAAGTTCCTCCGCGTCAGTCCCGCCAACCTTCGCCATTTCAGCGTCAAGCCACGCCTCTGAACCGACTGGAACTGCGCTAGACGCAGATTTCCCGCCCTTGGACGCGTCCGCGCCGCCTCCGGCATTCAACACCTTGCCGACCTCAAGTAGATGTTCTAGGGTTGAATTTCGCGCGATGTGGAACACGCCTCCGCGCGATCCGTGGTTCCACTTCTCCTCCGCGCCCGCCTCGCGCTCCTTCTTCGTGGGCTTGAACGGTTCAAAACGCGGAGGGTTGCCGCCCGGACACAGGGCCGTCACCTGCTTGTCCGTCATGCCGTCAACCAACTGCCGCGCGTCCTCCCGCAGGAGTCCCGTGCGGATGTTGTCCGTGAGGTTGTCCCGGTCAACCGCGACGCGCGCCTGTTCCTCCGTCATGCCCTTGGTGCGGACGTACCTGTCCTTGTCCATCTCGTACTTCCGCTCGTCCGCCGCGTCCGGGTCATCCGCCTCCTCTTCCTTGACCGGGTGCGCTTTCTGCAACTCAATCTCCGCCTTGTCCGCGTACTCGTCCACCACCTGCAACGTGTGGACGCAGTTCGGGTGGAAACACCCGGCGTTCCGCGCGTCCTCGTACGTCGGCAAACCCTTAGTCGCGCCCGTCAGCGACACGATCACGCCCTCCCACGCCGCGCAAATGCAGGTGGAGTCAGATCCGTTTGACGAAATCTTCATGAGGTCAGACCCCGTCTCGCGCGCAACCGCGTCCACAAGGCAGTCATTGTACACCCGCATGGCGTTCGTCCGCACGTTCATGGACAGGTACGCGCGCGTGTCCCACGTCCGCCCGGACGCGTCAACGAACTGCGGGTTCTCGTCCTGCGCGATCTGCCGCCACTTTCCAAGCAGTTCGCCCGTCATCCCCTTGAGCGATCCGCCCTCAACCGCCTGTTCGCGCATGGTGTCAACCGTGGCCTGTCGCAGGGCGTTGATCATCCGCCGCGACATTCTGTCCGTGAACACCGCCGCAAGGTTCTCACCCTGCGCGGGCGTGACCAGTTCCGTGATCGCCTCGGCGCGCCTCGCGGAATACTTGATCTCAACGCCCGTCATGTCTGACGCGGTCTTCGTCGCGGCCCTCGCCGCCTCCTGCACCGCGTCAACGGTCAACTGGTCAATCATCCTGGACAGGCGCGCGAACCTCCTGCGCACCATGTTGTACACCTGTTCGCGGTCCTCCGCGCTCCCGGTCACGTTCAGACCCATCGCCATGTCCATCAACTGACCGCGCACCTCCCGGTAGGTGCGTTGTAGCAGAACGGACGCGCGTGTTGCCACCGCGTCCGCCTTTTTGGTCAACTTTGACAACGGGTTTACAGGCATGGCCTCACCCCATCACGGTTTCAACGCGCCCCGTGGCACCAAGCCACGCCAACGCCTCTTCGCTCCACTTGCCCTTGCCAGTCTTCAAGGTGTACCCGTGCGACTGCTTCTCGTCGGGTTCAATGGACGGGATGTCCGTCCCGGTCCCTTCGGGTTGAACGTCGCGGAGAAGGGCGTACAGGGCCTGTTCGTACACGGCGTATTCGTCGCGGGTCTGCTGACCGAACACGTACGATCCCTCGTCCTCGTTCATGGGCCGACCAAGCGCGCGCGAGAAGTCCCGCTTGGCCTGTAGGATCGCCGCCTCGCGTTGGTCAACGGTGAACTCCTCCCACGCCTTGCGCATGGTGCGCCCGGCGAAGTACGCGTCGGCCCCGTCAACGTTGATCATTACGCCACCCGCTCTTTCCGCTTCTTCCTCCGCTGACCCTGCGCAGGTACGGCAGGGCAGTCCTCCGCCGCGACCTGCGCAGGGTCCGGCGGGACCTCGGCACACTCATTGGCGATCTGCGCCGCCTCCTGTGCCAACGCCGCCGCCTCCTGCGCGCGTTTCATGTGGAATTTCTGCTCTTCGCGCGCCAACGCGGCACGCATGAGAAGGATTGACGCGGGACTGCTCATGGATCACTCCTTGCCGAACGTGAGATAGATGACCTTCAAGAGAATCTTGTCCGCCGCACTCGCCCGGACGCGCAACTGGTCCCCGGCGAACAACGGCGTGCTTGCTTGGTAGCAGTTCGTCAACGCCATCTTGCCGCTTGAAATCGTCCCGCTTGAAAGGTACGTGTTGGTTGTGAACAGGTTGTTGACCCGCTCAACGCCGAACAGGGTGATTGTGCCACCTGCGGCGGACGGCGTGAAGTTCGTGACAACGTTCGGCACCGTGTTGGTGGTGACGGAGTAGTGCGACCCGGTCACCGCGTCAACCGTGTTCGTGGTCACGCGAACGGTTGCGTTCGTGAACTGCGCGAGAAGGGTGAACCCCGCCGGGCGGTACGCGCCGACCAACGTCGCGTCATTGCGCGTGAACCTATTCGTGAGGGTGACGAGCGATCCGCCGACATAGTTCGTGTACACGTACCCGTACGTGTTGTAGTCCGTCCTGTCAATGACCGTGTAGTTGGTGGTCACGCCGACCGTGACCGCACTCGCGGAACCACGGGTTGCGGACAGGACCTGCACTTGGTAGGGCGCGACCGTGCGACCTGCGGCAAGGTCCACCACGCCGTCAAAGACGTTCGTGCCTCCGTCAAGGTAGACGATCTTCCGCTCAATGCCGCGCGCAACGTACTCGCCCGTGGCGAACGCCGCGCCGCACGCAACCGCAAGCGCGACCAAGAATGCCTTTTTCATCGTTTGTTCCCGTGGTTCAAGATTGAGGTTTGTGCGCGCGGTGCCGGGAATGGTAGAGGATAAACCCGACACCGCGCGCGTGGACGCAAAGCGCGCGTTAGGCGCACTTCACAACCAGTTTCACGCAACGGACCGCCTTCTGCGGGTACACGCGGAACCAGTTGCCCGCCGCCGCGAGTTCGGCGTTGGTGGGCGAAACGCCCGACGCCGTGCCGTTCCACTTCCAACCGCGCAGGTGGACGATCTTGCCCGTGCGCGAGACAATGCCGTCATTTCCCTTGAGGGCCTCGCGGTACGTCTCAAACGGGGTCTTCGTGGGAACGTCATTGAACGCGACCGCGCCCTTGCCGAAGAGGTACACCGTGGCAACGCCCGTGGTGGGATTGTACGGGCAGTTGTCATCCGTCACGATCGCGCGCCCGTTGTAGGTGGCGAGTTGCGACGGGTCCTCACTGGCCTTGTACGATCCGTTGGAGTTGATCGTGGACAGGAACGTGTTGACCGCACTGTGCATGGCAACCGCGTTGAGTTCCACGCCACGGTCACCAAGCAACTGCGCCGCAAGCATGATGTCCTTGGTGGTCATCGTGTTCGCGGACAGGTCAAGCACCGCGTCTCCGCCGTTGCCGTACGGTGCCGTGTCGGCGTTGTACGAGACGGCGTTGGACGCGAACACGCCCGTGAGGACGTTCATGAGGGCCTTTTGGTGTTGCTTGTTCCAGTAGTCCGCCAACTGGTCAGCGATCGCGCGCATGGGGTCCGCCCCGGCGAGTTCCGCCGAAAGGTCAGTCGCGGCGAACGCCTTGCCACGGCGCAGGACCACGGCAACGTCCTTCCCGGCGGTGATCTTCTCCGGCGTGAGGTTCGTGTCCTCCGCAAGCACCTCCGCGTCCGAAGACGAGTCAAGGCTGTTGAAGAACGGCAGGTCAACGGTCTTGCCGCCGAAACCCGCCTCTTGGCACTTCTTCGCGATCGCGGAGTCCTGCACCGCGATCCCGGACTTGATGAGGGTAGAACGCTCAATCATCGCGCGCTGAAAGTACGCGACAAAGGCTTGGTTCTGAATAAGGTCTGCGATCTGAGTCATTTTCTTGGTCTTTCGTTGGATCAACCTTCCGCCGCCGCCGCCGCTTCAAGCGATTTCGCAACTTCAGGTTGCGTGGCTTGGAGTTCCAGTTGCTTCGTGAGGTTGAAGGTTTTCTGACTGAAAGGGTTCGGCCCGGTGTATCCACCGCCCGGCGTTCCCTTTATTCCGGCACCGCCGACCGTGTTCGCGGCAATCAACCCGGCGTTCGCCGCCTTGAACCCGTCAAACGCGGTCTTCACCGCGTCCGCGTCATCCAAGTCAACCTCCGCCATGAGGTGGTCCACCAACAGGTCAATGGTCTTGGAATCAACGCCCTTTGCAGGATTGACACCCGCCTCCCTCGCAAGCGCACGGATACGCGCCGTCCTCTCAAGCGCGCTTGCCTTGTCTTCCGCCGCCTTTCGGGCCGCTTCCAACTTCTCAAGCCTCGCCGTGAGTTTGGCAAGTTCCGACTTCCCCTTGTCGGGGTCATTGGCCTCCTTGAACGCGTCAAAGTCACCCTGCACCTTCGCAAGCGCGTCCTTCGCCGCTTTCGCCTCCGCCTCCGCTTTCTTCCGGGCCGCAGACGCGGCGGAGTCAAGGACCGTTTGCAGGTTGAACTCACCCGCGAACCGCTTCTCCTCGTCCGTCAACGCCTCGCCTTTCGCGATCTTGGCTAGTATGTCTTTCAACTCCATAGTTCGTTTTTTCCTTTTCGCGCCGGAGAAGGGTGCGGCGTGTCCACCCGTGCGCCAACGTTCGCCCGTCCGGGCCGGGTGTCGGCGGAACCCGCAATCATGGCCCTTTATTCACCGTCCGCGTCTTCGTCTTCGTCCTCGTCATCGTCATCCGGCATATTGGCGAACGGGTCCGGCACCGCCTCCTGCACCGCGAAGTCCGTGTCCTTGATCTCGTCCAACGCCTCGTTGAACTCATCGTCCGTGACGATCCCGCCCGCGAGTTCCTTCAACAGGCGAACGCCGACCACCGCCACGATCCGCTTCACCTTCGGCGTGAGGTTCGGCAGGTTCGCAGTCTGCGTCAGCGCGCTTCCCAACGCGACAACGTCCACCACGTCAAAGTCCTTCGGGTACGCGGGTTCCCAATCGCGGAAGGACGGGTCAAACACCTTCGTGAGCAGGACGAGCCGTCTTTCCGCGTCCTGCAACATGATCGCCCGGTTGCCCAACGTGGAGTTCGTGTCCAGTTGGTCAAACTGCTTGGACTCCGCAGTCTGCACCTGCCGCGTCTCCTTGTTGAACAGGGCCAACCCCGCCATGTCAAAGAGCAGGTCCCGCTTGCGCTTGCCCTCCTCCGTCAGCATTTTGAGATCGCCGCCCGGCGCGATGTACCGGGATATGCCCTTGTCCTCGGATGACTCAAGTATCGGTATCCTGCGCCCAAGTGTCAGTTCGCGGATGAGTTCCACCACGCGCCGCCCGTTGATCTCCTTCTCCGTGAGGCGCATTTCCAACGAGTTCGCAAGGGAGGACGGGCAAACCAACTGCGGGTAGACCGTCTCCGTCAACGTCTCGTTGTGCATGGAGTCAAGGTTCAGAATCTGCGCCTGTATGTTCTCCACGTCATCAAACCACCACGCCTTTTCAGACGGCTTGCCGACAAGGACGAACGGCACCCTGTCAAGTCCCGGCAACTGGACGTTCACGCGCAGTTCAAGGCCCGGCACCATCCTGTCGCACGCCTCCGTGACGAACACGTTGCCGTCCACCCGGTTGTACAGGGTGTAGATACGGCAGTCCACCGGGTCCGCGTTCGGGTCATCGTTGATGTACACACGCGAACAGGTGATCAACCACTTGATCTCGCCGTCATCCCCGACGCACCAGTCCGGCACGTCAACCGCGTCCCACAGTATCCACCGAACGGGTGCCTTGTCCGCCAACGTCTCGTACTCGCCCTCCGCCAAGGGCGCGCGGTCCACCTGCAACCAACACCAACGCCCGTACGTGACTGACAGGTTGACGCGCTGAAAGAAATCGTGAACGCCCTCGCCCGTCCCGGTGCAGTTGGACAGGAACGCCTCGTCCGCGCCCTTGCGCACCGCCTCCGTCTTGAAGATGTACTGGTTGATCTTCTGCGCCACGCGGCCCGCGTCATTCACAAGGGAAGTCCTCTGCTTGCGACCGACGATCCCGCGATCCGCGTCTCCCTCCCACGATACGTCAGTCTCGTTCGGCGCACGCCACAGGCGCGCGTCAATGTAGGGCCTCCCGCCGTTGACCGCGAGTTCGTTGAGGCGCATTTGCGCCTCGCGCAACGCCATGATCCAGTGCTTCCGCGTCTTGATGTCTGCCATTGTCCAGTTCTCCAAGGATTGCCGTCAAATCAGCAGACGCGACCCGCCCGTCAGTATTTCCTCCTCGCGGGAGTACCGCGCCGCGTCAATCGTGTGGTTGTCGCGGTCCGGGTACTCGTTGCGGTTCGTGCCGTCCCTCATCTTGTCATACAGGTACTGCGTGAACTCCCGGTACGCGTTCGGGCACTCCACCGTGTCAATCTCAATCGCCTGTAGGTCCCTCATCCACTTTATGCCGCGTTCAACCGACCCGGCGGGCTTGTACGCCTGTCTAATGCCGACCACGCCCATGTCCCGCATTTCGTTGATGACGGACTTCCCGCCGCCGCCCGGATCGCCGTTGATCGCGACGCGCAACAGTCCGCGCCGCGCGATCTCCTCGTACACCTCGCGGTTGCGCGCGTCAACCTTGTACCACTCCCCGAAAATCTGCAAGGTGCCTCCGATGTCCACCCCGTCAACGAACCGTGGCACGTAGTTCGTCTCCAAAAGCACCGTTGGATCGCCCTGCCCGAAGTCCATGCCGCGCCGCTTCCGGCGCATTGCCGCGACCTGCTCATTGGTGAACCGCACGCCCTTGACGTTGCGGAATATCTCGTTGCCCGTCCCCGTGACCTCGCCAAGATATTCGTGGCGGTAGCGCATTTCGCTATCGGCCCGGATCGCCTCCATCTTGTGGAAGAAGAACGGCCCCAACCACTCCGCCGGAATGTCCTTGTACGTGGTGTGCAGGACGAACCTGTGCGGGTTCGCCTTGCCAACCTCCACGTTGACCCAATTCGCGGGTGACTCCGGCGGGTTGTACGTGTAGATGACGTGGAAGTGTTCGCCTCCGCGCCCGATTGACTGCAAAACCGTGTCTATCTCGTCCTGCCCGTTGAACTGGTCCGCCTCCTCAAACCACGCGCCCTGTATGTACCCTCGCGTAGCGGTCACGCCCTTGGACTTGCCCGGATCGTCAAGGCCCCGGAAGAAGACCTTCTGCCCGGTGCCACGGACGGAGATTTCGTACGGCGATGTCTTGAACTTGAACGCGTCAGACCAGTTCAACCGCTCAATCACCTTCACGATCTCCGCGTAGACCGTGGCCTCAATCTCAACTTGGTGCTTCTTGTAGCACGCCCAATTAGCCAAGGGATCGCGCATTAGAAGGGTCACCGCGCGGTTCGCGGCAACGGTTGACTTCGCCGTGCCGCGCCCGCCCTTGAACCAGTACTCGTCATGCCCGAACTGGCGCATATCGCGCCACGCGGCGTGGTAGACTGGCGGGATGAACTGTGAGGCGAGTGCCATTACACGTCATCAACGAGTTTCGGCAGTTCCTTGACCGTCAACGTGGTTTCCATCTCGCCCATGAGTTCGGCAAGGACCTTGTACGCCTTACTGTCCCCGGCTTGCGCCGCCTTGTACATTGCCACAGTCGCGGCAACGCCCTCCGTGAACCCGGTGTCCTTGCCGTGCTTGTCAAGCAACGGCATATTGCGGATCGCCTCCGCCGCCGCGCGCAGGGTGCGTATCCGCGCCCACTTGCGCCTGTTCGCCTCGCCGGACTTCTTCGCCGCCGCGATCGTCTCGGGATCGCCTTTCTTGAAGTTCGGGTGCGCCGTCTTCGGGCGTATGCCCTTCATCTTTCCCCTGTTCTTGCGTCCTGCCATGTCGGCACCGCCTTTCTGCTTGTCTGTTAAAGGTCAAACTCCAACTGCGTGAAGGGCTTTTGATCGGGCTTGCGTCCGCGCCCGGAACCTATCATGCCGTTCTTCAACGCCTCCCAAACCGGGTCAGACTTTATCAACCGCTTCCACCGGGAGTTGATCGTCTGCGGTTTTCTCTTCCGCTCCTTCGCGATCTCGTCCAAGGTCTTCCCGGATAGCATGGCGCAGACCAACCCGGCGTTGTCCCAAGTGAGGTCAGCGAACTTGTAAAGTATGCGCAGGAGGTTGTTGCGCTCCTCGCCTTGCAGGTCCGTCTTGATCTTGGGCGGTTCAACCTTCTCGCCCGGCTTGGCGTACAACGGGTCAACGCCACCCTTGGTCAGCACCGTGTCCGGGTTCTCCGCCGCGTCAAGGGACACATGGGAACGCCCGCCGTTGGACAACCCGCAGGAGGGTTGACCGATGTTGCACGCAAGGCATATCTTCCGCAGACGGGCGATCGCCTTGGCGTGCGCGCATTTGTAACAGTTCGCCATTAGGTGCCACCCTCAAGGATCGCCGTGGAATCATACGTTTTCCGGGACCACTCACTGCCCGTCCAGTGCGCCCAAACGAACGTCCAAAACGGAAACGCCGCCGCCGCTTCGTGGAATGCCGTGTACGCGCGTCCCTGCGATCCAAGGCGGTAACTGCCCTTGACTTCGTGGAACGTGATCCTGCCGTTGTCCACCGTCATGAAATCGGGCCTGTACCGTCCGCCTCCGGGCAGGTACAGGATGACTGGTTGGAACCTGCCGTTGCCGCCAAGGCATTCCCGGTTGTACCGCTTCTCCGTCTCCGTCTGCTTGCCCGTCCAACCGTTGGCAGGTACAGGGCAGGACGAGACGGCAGGATAGTCAAGCACGGGACCGCGCGCGGGTGGGTTCGGGTTGGGCGGTTCCGCCGCGCCCGGCGCGGGTTTGCCGGGTGCGCGTGCGGGCGTGTGACCCGGTCTGTGACCCGGTTTGTGATCCGGCTTGTGACCCGGTCCGCGTTCCGTGGGTGCGGTTGCGTGAGGCGTGAACCGTGCGCGGTACGCCTCAAGTTGTTCGGGTGTCCAGTGTAGAACGTTGCTCATTTGTCCGCGTGTCCTCCTGTGTGTCTCTCTCGCGCGCACACGTACGCGTACGCGTGTACGCGAAGTATTAAATACTTTAAGTAATGCTAGTAATGCTACCTCTAGAAGTAATACTAGTAATGTACACTTATGCAGTATTGCAATCTGCTTCCACGACTACGCGTGCGCGTACGCGCGCATACGCGCGTTTGGGTCACGGGGTCACTTTGACGTGCAACGGCGCGTTGAGGTCCGGCTTTACGCCATTGAGGTCAACCGTCGGCACCTCCACCGTGGGGACGTACTTCGGCGCGACCTTGGACTCCACAACGAACTGCTTGGTGATCCCGTTCATGCCGTTTTCCGCGTTCGCGATCGCGCGGTCAAGGTACCACTTCGCCTTTTTGATGTCATCCACGTACCGTCCCTTCTTCCCGGCGCGGAGGATGTACTTTACGGCGTTGCCAAGGACGAACCCAAGGTTGAACGCCTCAATCACGTCAATGGCCTCAAGTCCGCAAGCGGACTGGTAGTGGGAAGGGTGGTCAACCTGCTCTTTCACGGGTCACCTCCCTCGCGAAACCGCGCGCCATGAGGTACGGGGTCATGAGCGCGACAACGGGCGCAAGCAGGGTTCCAAGGACGAACCCCAAGACGAACAACATGGCCTTTTTCACTTCTCCGCTCCTTTGTTGGTTTTGTTGACAAGGGACACGCAACGTTCAACCGCGTTGACGATTGACTCCTTGAGGAGATCGGTTTCCGTCGCGTTGATGTCCGCGAACACCGGGATGACAAGGTCCGCGCACAATGTCACTTTCGGGTAGTTCCCGGTATCGTTGATCGTCTCGCACTTGAAGTACGTTGCGATCGGTCTTCTGTTCTTGAGTTCCGGCATGGTTTTCCTTTCTTTGGTTGTTGATGAAATCACTTGGCAAGCCTCCACGGCATTGTCTCCGCGACGCGGACGAACCCGTCATGGGTGACGGCGCGTTCCCCGGCGTAGACCCAGTCCCGCAGGTCCTTGACGGGAGGCGTTACAAGGCGGTAGTTGAGTCCAAGGTCACGGGCGAGTTTTTCCGCGCCATCCTGCCCCGGACGCGACCGGGCGCGCATTGGCGCGCCGCAGGACGAGTACGCAAGGCGCGTCTTTGAGGTATCGTTGTCCGTCACGATCGTGACGCACTGCACGCGGAGGCGTTTGCACAGGGCGCGCAGGTGCGCCGCCCCGGTCATGCAGGAGGACCGCCCGACGCACGGCAAGCCGATTTCGTACGCGGCAATGCAGTCCGTGGGACCCTCGCAGACAACCAGTTCGCGGGACTTGAGTCCGTGGGACTCGGTCTTCCCGATTTCAAGGGACGGATCGTAGAAGAGTCCGTCACTGGAACCGGGCACCGACCACTTGCGCGAACCCATGACCTCGCGGAGGCGTATGCCGACCACGTTCCCGTCACCGTCCCTCATGGGGAAGGTCCACGCGTTGTAGAACGCGGAGAACCCGACGTTCATGCGCCGGATCGCGTCCGCCGACAACCACAGGTCCTCGGAACACTGCGCCATCATGCCTCCGTTCTCAAACTCGGCGCGGAATCCCGCGTGTGCGCGCTCCGCGTCAAACGCGCGTGCCTTTTTGCGTGTCGGGACGGGTACGCGTCCTGCGGGCGTTTTCACGCGCTTTATGACGTGGACCCAACCGCCGCCCTGCGCGGGCTTGTCGGACTCCACCCGTCGGCAGATCGCCGTCCCTCCGTCATTGGAGACAATGCACCACCCGGCGTGACCGCACACCGGGCACCTCTCGCGCCTTGAAGTTTCGTGGAACCTGTCCATCAGAAAACCTTCTCCCCCCTGTCATTCCAAGGCGCGCGCGTGAGGTGCCAACCTCCGCAGATCGGGCAGAAGTAGCAGTGCAGTTTCTGTCCGGGCCTGTGGCGTTGGCAGTTGCGCGCCGTGTGTTTCGCCTCTGACTCCGTTCTGTACCGCTTCTTGGAACCGCAGGAACGGTACTTCCACTTGTAGGTGCATTTGGACTTCGGCCCGGAATCACCGTTCTTTGCCTTGAGTCCCCGCACGGACCTTCCTTTTGGGCGGGTGGACGCGGGCGTAGTAGATACACGGCCCGTACCCTCTGTCCGGGTACCATGAGGCGAGTCTTGTCCTGCACCCTTCGGGGACTTGCTCACTCCCAAGATAATGAGCGCACGTCTTACACGTTCTTGACTGTCCATGTTCCATCCTCCAGTTCCTCCGCGACTTTCCGCGCCTCGTTGATCGTGTTCTCGCCCACGCCGAACTCCTCAACGGACCACCCGGCGTAGTCCGCGAGTTCGCGTATGAGCCTTGCAAGGTACTCTCGTTCCGCTTTCGTCACTTGGCACCGCCTTTCCTGTCCCACCCGTTCGTCTTGCCCTTGTACTGGTGGAGTTGGTCAAGTCCGTACATGACGCACCTGTTGCAGTATGCGTTCTTCGTGCGAAAGACAGTACCGCAGTACGGACAGGTTTTTGCCGTCAGCGGACGCGGCCCCGGTTTCTTTTCCTCCGGCAGGTTCTCGCCCAACTCCGACAACGCCAGTTCCTTCGCCGCCTTGCCGTCACCCTTGCGGCGGTAGTGGCGCGCGTAGATTTTCGCGAACCGCTTCCGGCATTCGGGACACCGCTTGACGTTGTTGCCGCGCGCCAAGAAGGTGACACCGCACGCGCACTTGATCCACCTCGTCACCATCATGCGCCTCCCCAAGCGCGCTTGCGCTCTTCAATGTACCTGCTCGCCTCGTTGAACCGCATTGGCGCGTGGACACCCAAACGCCGGACAAGGCGCGCTTGCGGCATGGACGCGTACCCGCGATTCATCCTGCGGAAGTACTCGTCCAACAACTGCTTGCCCTGCCCGTACGGTATCTTGTCCGGGTCAACCTTGATCCGTTGCAGGAGGACGGCGCGTTGCTTCTCCGTGAAGTGGCGCGCGCGGTCCCACCCGCGTTCCTGCACGGGCGTGAGGTCCCATTCGTTGAACGGGTCAATGTCGCTGACCATGAACTTGGCGCGCACCTTGAGTTGCGCCCGGCGCATTGCCTCCGCTTTCCTGCGCTCCTCCTTCAACTTGAGTTCCTGTTGAATGAGTTCGGTCATGTCAACTGGTTCGCCGGAGTTCTTCGCGCGCTCCGTCGCCGCCGCGATCACGTCTTCAGACACCTTGCCGCCAAGGATGTCGGCGGAACACACCAACTTGTGCCGCCCGGCGTTCCCGGCGAAGTCCACGATGAGGCAGGAGGGTTTCACGGACCCGGCGATCAGCGAACGGCGTTCCGCGTCTGACGCGCACCCGCCAAGCATACCCGCAACGGAGTCATGAGGGCGCGTGCCGCGTCCCGCCATCTGCGCGTACAGTGCGCGGGACTTCGTCGGGCGTGCCATGACGATGACCTCAACGCCGGAATCATCAAAACCCTCCGTCAGCACGCCGACGTTGACCACGTACTGCAAACGGCCCTCCTTGAAGTCCGCAAGCATACGCCGCCGCGTGTCCTTGTCCGTCTTCCCGCACAACCACGCCGCGCGGTCCGGGCGGTAACGGTTGATGATCTCCGCAAGGCGTTCCGCCTGTGCGACCGTGGTTGCGAAGACGATCGCGCGCCTCTCGCCGCAAATCTGCACCGTTGGTTCCGCGACCGCTTGCAGGTTCTTCTCCGCCTCCATGACCTCCGCGAGTTCGCCTTGGTTGAGATCGCCCGCCGTGGTCTTTATCTGCGAAAAGTCCAATGTGCCGACAGTCACCATTTGTTGCTTGACCGGGACGAGCCACCCTTGGTGGATCGCGTCCAGTATCTGATACTCGTACGCCACGTCCTCAAATACCTGCCCCAACGCCTCCTCGTCCGCGCGGTCCGGCGTTGCGGTCACGCCAAGCACCTTGCACTGCGGGTTCTTCCTGTAGTAGTCAATCACGCGCCTGTAGGTCTTGCCCGTGGCGTGGTGCGCCTCGTCAATGACCACCAAGCCGAAATCGCCCGGCAGGAACTTTGTCATGCGCCCGCCACCGTCACCGCCGGAACACTGCGTCTGCACGGTGGACACCACGTACGGAGGAGGCGTGCCGAACCAACCGTCAACGTGGTTCTCGCCCATTTCAATGCCGCCCTGCAACCCGGTGACCTTCGCGATCTTCTCCGCCGCTTGGAATATCAGTTCCTCGCGGTGCGCGATGACCATTGAACGGACGGGTTGCATACGGCGGACGATCTCCGAAAAGACCACGGTCTTGCCAAGGCCCGTCGGGAGAACGATCAACGCGGAGTTGCATTCCTCCCAAGACTTGAACACCGCCTCAACTGCGGCGTTTTGGTATGGCCTCATGGTGAACATGGCGTGACCTCCTTGCAATCATCGCCCAACGCGGCACGCGCGATGTCGCGTATCTCAACCGGGTCAACGCCGCAGTTCTCGTCAAGGCCGTTCAAGAGTTTGACTATCCTCTCAAGCGCGACACGATATGCGCTATTCATGCCAAGTGCCTCCTTTGCGGAGTTCCTTATCATGTCCGTTATCTCCTCAACGTACCCCGGCCCTGCGTCATAGTCCATGATATTCGTGAGACGGACTATACCGTCCAACACCTTGAGCAACTTGGTGTCTTGACCTTGACTCCTGCGCCATGCCGCCTCAATCCTGTCTGCTATCGGTATTACGAACAACGCGATTGCACTCTCACTTACCATAAGGCGACTATTACGCTCAAAACCTTCTGCTTTTGCACGTATCTCCGCAACAATGTCTAATATCGTTTCCTCGTTCACCTTGCACCGCCTTTCCTGTAGTTGAACACCACCTCGTTGTGCGCCGGGCCTAACGCGTACCCGCGTCCGTCAAGCGGTAGCGAAACCTTCACCACGCGCCCGGCGATGACCGCGCCGCCGACCTCGTCAACGTCCTTGCGCACAAGTTCCTCCGCCTCCTCCTGCGTGTCGGCAATGGTCTTCCACCACCAACCGCTTGGGAAGGTCTTCCGCCCGTCCGCCAACCTCAACTCAACGTGGAAGGTCACGTACAGGCGTTCGTGTGTCTTGCCCTGTTCCATAACTGCCTCAACCGCTCCTTCGGATCGTCCGTCTTGGGTTCCGGCGCGGGTGCGGGAGTCTCGTACCATTCGGGGTTCTCCATCCGCAGGACGGGTTCCACCAAATCGTCCGGCAACTCCCTGTACCCGCGTTCGGTCACGCCTTGAACTCCTTCGGGTTGCGCGCGTACTGGTCCTTGGTCTGATACCCAAGTCCCGCACAGGCGTTGCACCCGCGACCTTGGCACAGACGGCACACGCAGTGCGGCAACGCCGCGTTGAGTTCGTGGTACGCGTTGTCCAGTTCCATGATCGCCCGTTGCGGGATTGAGACGGAGAACCCGTCCTTGACCGCGCGCTCAATCTCGTTCTTGACCTCCCAACACCGCGTGATCCAGTTCTTGACCGCTTCCGCGCCGACCGTGAACGCGCCCTTGACCTTGGGCGGAATCTCCACGTTGAAACGGTCCAGTTCAACGCCTATCGCGTGTTCCTTCCCGTCCGGGCCGATGTAGTAACCTTTTCGGCAAGGTGTCTGCGCAGGTGCCTTTGGCACTGGCGCGTGCTTCACCTTCGGCGCAGGAGGCGGAACGGGCTTGTTCTGCGACACCGTCCGCGTCTTTCCGTCCATTCCAACCCGCTTCGTTGGAGGACGCGGAAGGGCGTTTTTCGGCCCTTTCTGCGGAGGTGTCAACCTTGTTCTTTGAACAGGGTTGGAGTCATCCGGCGGAGGTTCCAACTGTGGACATTGTCCATAGTTGGTTTCTTCGCGAAATCGTTGCACGGTCTTCTTGGAAACGCCGCAAGTCTCCGCCAAAAGGGCGTGTGAGGGTTCGCCGCCGAACAGTTCCTCGCGGTGTTCCCAAGCCATTTCCAACGTCCGCCGCTTGTCCTCGTTCGTGCGCCGGAGTCCGTGGTCCGCGTTCGCCTTGAGCGCGTAACGGAGCGCGTCAACGAACCCGCCCGGCGAAACGTCCGCCTTGATCTTCTTCGCGCAGAACCGCAACGCCGCCTCAACCCTGTGGAACCCGTCCGCAAGGTAGAAGTGTTCCCCGTCGCAGAACACCTTCACGGGAGGGAACTCCGCGCGCTCCTTCATTGCCTCCGCGTAGTCCACAACGGTCTGCTCGTTGAGCGCGCACCGGGTCTGCAACCCGTTGCGGTCAAGGTCCGATATGCTGATGATTTCTACTGCCATCTTGAAAATCTCCAATGTGCGGTTGACCTGTACACCGCAAGGTTGTTCCTCTTGTCTGTGCCGCGTCCTACTTCTTCGCCGTCTTCTTCTTCGCGGCAACCTTCTTCGCCGTCTTCTTCACGGCGGGCTTCTTCGCGGTCTTCTTCTCCGCGAGTTTCGCCTTGCGCGCCTCCGCGCGCTTCCGGCGGTGGTACAGGCGGTCCCGTTCCAGTTTCGCCTCGTACTGCTCCTTGGTGTACTTCAGCTTGGCGGGAGTCTTCTTCTGCGTCTTCTTCATGGTCTTTGACCTTTCTGTTGGTTGGTTGATGTTGCCTCCACAGCGTACCTTTTAGCGGGGTTCAGTCACCCGATTTCAGTAAGGAAGGTTCTCAATGTCTGTTGCCGTCTCGTCCGCGCCAATGCGGTCAGCGACTGCGGCCCACTCGTCTGACGTGAAGTCCTGTTGGTCCTTGTTCGGCGCGACCGCGTCAAGGAGCGCGAACCACCCGTCATCGCGATCGGCGGTGGACGTGTCGTCCGGCAGACTCGCCACGTACTTGTCCCACACGATCTCCTGCCCGGCGATCCCGGCGGGAATGCCGTCCTGCTTCGGCGCGGGAGGTTTCGCCACTGGTGCCTTTGCGCGCGGTGCGGGCTTCTTCGCGGGCGCAGGTGCCTTGGACGGAGCGCGCGCCGTGACGGACGGCACCGCCTTGGCCCCGGTTGCGACCGCCGCCGCCTTGAACTTCGCGCCGTACTTCGCCATGATCGCCGCCTTATCGTCAGACGCGACCATGCCCTTGCCGCCGGACGCGCCAAGCGGGTTCACCCACGCGATGTCCTGCCAGTGGCGCGTTGACCCGTCAGACGCAGTGTACGGTTTCGTCTGCAACTCCACCTCCACCATTCCGACGTTCGCGAAGTTGTTGCCCTCCGTGAACCAAAACGGATCGGTGCCGTCCCACTGCGGGCACCACTTGATGATGTTCGCGACCACCTTTGTGTTCACCGCGCCGTCTGCGGAGGTCAACCAGTATTTCTTGGACTGCTTCGCCACGTCATACGGGTTGCCCTCGTCATCGCACAGTGAGAACCTGCACTCAAGGCACAGTTTCCCGTTCTTCTCGTACACACTCGCCGCGTCCGGGAGTGCGTTGTACTTGCCGTCAGCAATGTTGCTTGCCATCTTGTTTCGCCTTTCTTTGGTTAGTTGTTGAGGATGTCCCACGGCAGTTTCTCGCCGTCCGGGACGAGCATTGCGGGTTCACCGGAATAGGTCCGCGACTTCGCCATGACCGTCCCGGTGCCGCACAGGTAGACCATTCGGCAACCCGCAGTGGCCTTGCCCTTGTCGCTTGCCTTGGTGCCGTCAGACAGGAACCACACTTGATCCGCCGCGTTGAACATATCGTGCCGGATTGACTCCTTGCCCGACTTCATCATGAACGCGTCAAACTGCCACTGCTTCATGTCATTGAGCGCAGGGTCCGGGATCGTCTCGTCCACCGCGTGCGCGATGACAACCACGTCGCGCCCGGCGCGGACGTGCGCAAGGATCGCGTTCATGATCCGCGTATAGTTCTTGAACGCGTAGATAGGGAAGGTTGAGTACCCGTAGTCCTCCGTGGAGGTGCAGGGTTTACCCTTGTACGCGTCATGCGCGAACGTGTACTCCTTGAGGAGTTTCTGCACAACCGTCCAAGAGTCAATGACAACGGTCTTGAAGTCCGCGAACCCGTCCGCCTCAAGCAACTTGCACAGGGACTCGTAGTCCGCCGCGCCGTCCTCCGTGAATGGGAACGGGTAGCAGGTCACCTCGTCCTCGCGTTCGGGCCAAAGCGCGAACGCGCGCTTGGCGATCTTGGGGAAACTGCCCTCAAGGTCAACGAACAGGGTCTTGCCGTCCTTGGCAAGCGCGCCCGTGGACTTGCCCGTCCCGCCCTTGCCGGACAGGATCACGAACTGGCCCGGATCAACCGCAGACCGCTTGGCGTGTCCAAGCAGGTTCGCAAGGGACAGTTTCGCGGGTGCCTCGTTCGTCTGCGCCGCAGGTGCCGCGCGACGTGGCGCGGGGACCTTCGGCAATGGTATGGCGTTGTTCATCTTCGTGTGTCCTTTCGTCTGTTTTTCAGTAAGTAATCTTCGCTCTTTTCACTGTCAATAACCAACCCAAGAACTCGCTCAAAGCGGACTTTGGAGTTATTGGCAGTCCATCAATTGCAGACAGGCGTTTCTCCTGCTCTTCGTATTCAGCAAGCAGTTTTCCAACTGCCGCCGTATCACTGTAATTTAGTTCCATCTGATGACTTTCCTTTCTGTGTGTCTTTACTTCGCGTTCAGTTCCGGCGTGGAACCGACATACGCAAATCCTTCCGGCGGTTTCTCCGGGTTGATCGGAATGCCCGCCATGCAGTAGTTCTCGTAATCGCAACCTTGGCAGGTCATCCGCCCGACGTTCATCATGAACGCGGACTCGTACTCCCTGCCTTTCGCGACCGCGTTGCGGCCCCGTTCGCGCGCGTCAAGTACCTGCTTCGCCATCGCGCTTTCCATCTCCTTGAACGCGTCCAGTTGCGCGTCCGTGACCGTCACCTCGCGCCGGGCGAAGTAGAAGTCCGGGCGCGCCATGATGTCCTCAAGGAGGCGCGCGCCGTACTCCTCCGGCGTTTCCGCCTTGGTTTGGTAGCACTCGCCTTTCGCCGCGTCTGCGGTCTTCTTGGGCGTGCCGTCCTTCTTGATCACGCGGTTGCCGTCTGCGCCGATGACGAACGGAATGCCGCTTTCGTCAAGCACCTTGACCGACTCCCTTGGCGAGATCGCGGGCTTGCGGAAAACGTCATAGACCACCGTGTCGCACTCCACGCCCAAGGCGCGCGCGCCAAGGATGTAACGGCACAACTGCGGGTTGAAGCGCAGGCGCGTCCAGTACGCGCTTTCGGGTGACAGGTCCTCGGATGTGGTCTTGTGTTCCACCAACGCGGTGCGCCCGTCTTTGAGAACCGCTAACCCGTCAATCTTGCCCGCCGCCTCAAATGTGCGCGAACCCTCAATCGGGTAGGTGAACTCAACTTCGGGACGCATTTCCGCGATCTCGTCAGACTCAAGCATGACCGCGCACCACCCGGCGATACAGGCTTGGAGTTTCGCGACCGTGACCTCGTCCCAATTCTCCGCCGTGTCCAACGCCGCCTTGAACATACCCTGCGCCATGTCTCCCTTGGGCAGTCCGCAGTTGTTGTACCTGTACTCCTGCGCCGCGTGCCACGCGGTGCCGAACTTGAGCGCGTCCCGCTCCGCAGTGGAGCGAATGCCGTAATCGTACGCGAACAGGTGCTTGCGCTGACAGAACAACCAACAGGTCATCCGGGACGCGGTGAGTTTTTCCTTGCTTGCCATTTTATTTCGCCTCCATTGCTTTGATTTCCTGTTCAAGTTTCTCAACACTCTCACGCGTCACCCAAAACGCCCGGCGTGAAAGTCCGTGCCACACGGGCACAAGTTTCCGGGCGTGAATGCCGTTTTTAATCGTACTTACAGACACACGTAACCGCCGGGCCGCGTCTGCCAACGTCAACTTGTCTTTGTCGCTTTTGGTTGTCATATTACTTCTTCTCCTTCTTGGCCTTGTGCTTGTTGATCGCGATGTACAGTTCCTGCGTTGTGACATGGCCCATGTCAAAACGCGTACCTTTGAAGAACTGGACACGGTTGCGGTGGTCCGCTCCGCAGTACTCGCGGAACGTCTCGCCGCCGAAGTTGCCCGGACGTTTGGGCGGGTCAAACTCGTAAGGGTCAACGTGCATTGTCCGTGCCCTCCGCCGCGTGCGCGCTTTCAAGGAAGATCGCCGCCTCCAACTTGTCCGCCATGCGGAACAGGACCGCGATCGCGTCAAAGACCTCGTTCAACGCCTGTTCCTTGGTGCCGTTCGTGTACGCGTCCATGATCTCGCAGACCTCCTCGTCAAGGATGTTCTCCGCCGTGGCCCTGTCATAGTTCGCGTTGTTGTAGCCCGTGATCAACTGGAGGTTCTTGGCGCAGTCGCTTCCGTGCCTGTCCGTGATCACCATTGGGAACTTCGGGTGCTTGACCCGCGCGTGGACGTACGCCTCGCGCGCCCGTTCCGCCTTTTGCTTGAAGGTAGTCATGTTCTCGTCCCTCCTTCGGTTACCATGCCACAACCTTGTGAGGCGCGTCAAAGAAGACGCACCAAACGAGAAGGGCGATCGTTGCGAATGACATGGCGTAGCACGCCAAGTCAATCCAGTTGGTTTTCTTGTAGTTGTTCATCTTGTGTGTCCTTTTTGTTGTTGAATGTCCCGCCGGGACTCGGACCCGGACTGTCGGAATCAAAACCCGACGTGCTACCGTTACACAACGGGACAGTTGAGAAGTTCAAGTACGCGTTGGCGGTTCCAACGCCGTTTGCGACCGACGATGACCGGGAACGCGTGGCGCACGTCAACCTTGCCGCGCGGGCACACGTATTCCGCCATGCAGTGGCGTTTCAACGTGGACTCGGCAACGCCGAACAGTTCCGCCGCCTCGCGGTCACCGATGATGTCGGCAGGGTCAAGCATTGCCCGCGCTTTCCTGTTCAAGGCCCTGCTTGATGAGGCGCGCCGCCTCGCGGCCCATTGCGCGCCCGTTCGCCACCGCGCGCCTCTTGAGCGCGTCGCGCGAGACGGGGTCAAGTGGCACGTTCAGCATCTGTTCCTTGAGTCTTTTCTTCATTGGTCCTGCTCCTTTCGTTGTGTGCCTACACACACCCGGCGCGGATGTGTGGGCACACATTGTCAAAAAAACTAAGCGGTCTTCCCCTCTGCCTTGCGCGTCCGGGAATGTGTGGGTACACACGCCCGGCAGTAAAGGCGGACCGCCCTGCGGATGAATTTTTCGGTGGTCATGCCGGAAGCGGAGACGGCGCGGAGAAGGGAGGCGTGTTCCCTCTTCGTGAACTCCGGCGTGCAAAGAATGTTGAGTTGCATTTCAACGCGCTCCCTTCTTGCCCTGCTCGGCGTTGATCGCGTCAACCAAGTTGCGGACCGCCGTGCGGATGAAATTTGACTTGTTCGGTTCGTGGATCGCCGCCATGCCTTTAAGCATGGCCTCATGCTCTTTCCACGGGAACCACACGTTTTCGCGCGTGCCCGTGTGCCTGTCGGCGTTTTTCTTGTCTTTCATGTGTGTGTCCTTTCGTGTGTCTCGCGGACCGCCTGTGTGGGTCCGTCGGCAGGAAGTGTATCAAATCTTGTGTGGGCACACAAGCACAAAAAATAATTTTTTTTGTTTTTTCTTCTATGACCTCCGCGAAGGGTGTGGTAGACTACCAAACCATGACACGCAAGACACCATTTCAAGCGGTTCAACCTAGAACAATGTTCCATGTTGAGACATGGTTCAACTATGGACAATGTCCACAGTTGAACGTGGTTGAACCGTGCCTCAACTGTGGACATTGTCCATAGTTGAACCGCCTTTATAACGAACACTATAACACCAAGCAACCGAAAGGAACAAGGAGCAACCAAGTGATACCGAAAAACCCTGCAAATACAGGGTCTGCAACCAAGCGCAACCGAATGAAACTGATATTTTGTTGCCACGGGAACAGACCAAAAGAACGCGTTCCGTCCATACCTGCGTTGACGGAACGGAAACGTATAACACACTTTATAACGGAGGTGGTGGCATGAAAGGCACCGTGTACGTCAACAACGGGAAGTGGTACTACATGGTGCGCTTCCCCGGAGAACTCAAGCGCAAGGCGCGACCGCTCTGCGCGCCCGGACATGACAGGGCGATGTCTGCGGACAGGCCGCGAGAACTCGCCGTCCAAGCCGCTTGGCGGATGTGGGAGGCGCACGCCAAGCCACCCGCGTCAACGTCAGTCCGCGTCCCGACCGTTGAGGAGGTGTGCGCCGCGTACTGCGAACACGCCAAGACATACTACCGCCGGGAGGACGGAACGCCGACGAGCGAAGTGGACTCAATCCCGCTTTCCCTCCGCGCCCTGCGGGATATGTTCGGGGATGTCCCTGTCACCGCGCTGACGCACGCCGACATGGTGCGCGTCCGTGACGCGATCGTGTCTTGGGGAACCTGTTCGCGCACCACCGTCAACTTCTACATGGCGCGCACCATGCGGATGTGGAAATGGGCGTTGGACGCGGGACTCATAAACGTGACCGTGAAGACCGAACTGACGCAGGTGCAACCGCTCAAGCCGAACAGGACAACCCTGCGCGAACCGGGCCGGGTCCTGTCCGTGCCGGACGATGACATAAAGGCGGTGTGCCGCGTCTCGCCGCCGAACTTCGCTGACATGGTCCGCGTACACCGTCTCACTGGTATGCGCCCGGAGGAAGTGTGCGCCATGACGTGGGAGGAGATTGACAGATCGTCAACGCCTTGGGTCTACCTGCCGTCATGGCACAAGAACAAGTGGCGCAGACGTGAGGTGCGCGCGGTCCTCATCGGCCCCAAGGCGCGCCGCATACTGTCCCGGTGGAAGGGCGAAGGGTTCGTCTTCTCCCCGCTAAAGATCATTGAGGCGGGGTTCCGTGGCGGACGCGGTCAGAACGCCTCAATACCGACCAAACGCGGGATCGCGAACTGGACAACCGAAACCTACTGCACCGCACTCAAGGCGTATTGCAGGAGGAGCGGAGTTGCCATTTGGACACCGAACCGGGTGCGGCACTCGTTCGCGACGGATGTCCGGCGCAGGTTCGGGATCGCGATCGCCGGGTGCCTGTTGGGACATTCAAGCGGAATGCGCGTGACGGAAGGGTACTCCCATGAATCAGCGGTTGACGAGATCGTCCGCACGGGACGCGCCGCCATTGAGGAGATCGGGTAGTCCTTCGCGCGCACGCACGCGCAATCGTGGAAGCAGATTGCAGAAGGGAAACGTTACGTATACAATACGTAGTATTATTTTCCCTTCGCGTACGCGTACGCACGCGTGAGGAAGAGTCCTACACGGCACCTACAAGGGTGGTCTTTGACCAACCTTGAATTCTACCTAGGCGGTATTGCGCAGGACGCGAAAAAACGCCCCTCCGCGCGTTCGGCGCGGAAGGGCGTACGTTGTCCGTCCCGTCATCGCGGACGCGCCACGCCTAATCCTTGGCCTGTCCATTGAAGTACTGGCGGACCGCCTTGCGGACACCTTCGCTTGCGACCCTGCGCCTGTCCCGCTCCGGCACGCGCAGGAGTTCTTCCGCGACCTCGCGGTCAACCCGGACGGAGGCGGAAGGTCCACGGTTGCCCCAACGCCTGTTCTGCGCCTCGCGTGCGGCGTTCCCCATTGCCGCACGCGCCTTGTCTGTCAGATCGCGCCTCATCACGCAACCGCCTTTGCCGTTATGACGCAGTCCATTCCACGGTTCTTGACCGTCCACTCCGGGTGGTCCTTCTTCACCCAAGCGCAGACCGCTTTCGTCTGCCATTCTGCGCGCGTGTGCCCGAAACAGGTCCACCCGACGAAACACTCGCCGTAGTGCGCCATAACGTCCGCGATCTCGCGCCGCATATCCTCGCCGTTCTTGTCATCATCTGACGGCAGGGTGTTGAGGCGCGATACGTAGCAGTCATGTTCTGTTTCCATGACAACCAACTTGGACACGAACTTCGCAAGTTCGTACGTGCGCCGCGCGGACGAGAAGCGGTCATATTTCTCGCCCCGGTCCTCCTGCGTGCATTCTCCCTTCTCCATGCGCTGAAAGAGCGCAGGGTCTGTCGCGAACAGTTCCTCCGCGTTCTTCTGCAAGGTGGCGTACTCGCGCTTGTAGTTCGCCAACGCGATCTCCGCGTCTGCCTTTGTCATCCAGTAGAGGTCCCGGAACACGTTCCCGTACCACATGGACGTGGCGTTGTATGTCGGCACGATCTTGGTGACAAGACCTTCCCCGGCGTAGTTCGCCGTGTACGGTGCGCCGAACTTGTACACGGTCATAGGTTTCTTCATCATCTGTTTGTCCTTTCTTTGGTTGGTTAGTGTTTGACGATGACTTTTGGAGTGAACGGAGATGTGGAACTGTCGCACTCCGTCAAGTCAATGAGGATATGCGGGTACCTGTCATGCTTCGCGTGGAAGTGTCCAAGTATCTCCTTGGTCACGATCGCGGGAGACGGTTTGCGCCCGTTGTGGTAGTCAATCCACACTTTCTGCCCGATTGTGTAACTCATTTGTTTGTCCTTTCTTTGTGGTTGTTGTTGAAATCAGTGACCCGTCTTGTAGAACAGGTACGAGATGTATTGGTCAGACTCATCGGAAGTGATGAGGAAACCTTCCATGTAGACGTTGGGACGCGGAATGATCCAGTGCGTGAAAAGCGCGTTTGTCAAGTCAGTCGCGTCTCTGTCGCTGATTGAAGGAGGGATTTCGTATTTCATCGGTTTGTCCTTTCGTTGTGCGCCCGGCGGGATGTCCCGCCGGACGCGGTGTTGATGTTACTTTCTGCGCGCTTTCATGCGCCGCTTCGCCTCTGCGATCACCTCGTCCAACTGCTTCCACAGGTTGGCAAGGTACGCAATGTACCCGCGCGTTTCCGGGAAGCGGTAATCTTTGGACCGTATCTCAATGCCGACTTCTCCGTCAGCGATGTCCCTGCGCAGTTTCAAAATCTCGCGGTAGACTCCCGGTTCGTACCAGTAGATGTCCACCATGAGCGCGCGGTCAATCTCATCGCTCGTTGAGTAGCATTCCTCAATCTCGTCCCACATATACTCCGCGCACGGGCCGAAACCCGCGTCGGTGCTTGCCTTGTCAAACTCTTGCTTAGTCATTGCTTGTCCTTTCTTTTGCCTATTGGTGGTTTGAAAATCTGCCAATAGTTTACCTTATTGTGGCGATAAGGTCAAGCGCGAATTTGAAAAATTTTTCATTCGCCTAAAATCGCCTGTCAAAGACCGATCGCCTATGGTGGCTTTTCACGCGGACAGTATACCAAACGCACTTTTCAGAACCCCGCGTTTTTGCGCGTCCGCGTTCGCCGCGCCCAATGTTTGCAAGGGTCAAAACGCGCCGACCCGGACACTTGACACCGCAAACACGGGGTCTAATCGGCGCGTTTCGGCAGGTCCGCGCGCGTTTCGCCCTTTGTTTGCAAGGGCGAAAAAATCTGAAAAAAGTTTTTGGCGCGGAATACGAAAAGGTCCACGGACACCCGCCCGTGGACCGTCTGCCTTTCGCCTATGGCCCGTTGCTCAATCGGTCTTCTTGGCGTACTTGCAGTCAGCGCATTTGCACGGATCGCACCTGCACTCGCCGCCGCACCTGCACGCACCATCCGGCGCGACCTCCACGGGCGTGACCGTCGCGTGGATCGTCTTCTCTCCCACCGTGTGGACTACGCCGAAGTACGAGTTGGTCCAAACCGTGCGGTAGTCGCACGCCATCTCCGCGTTCTTCGCGATCGCGAGACGGAACCCGGACAAGTAGTTGAGGACGTTCAACTGCGCAACGCCGTCGCTTCCCGGCACCTCCATGCCGACCGTGAGGTCCGTGCCCTCAATGACCTTCGCGCCCTTGTAGACGCACCCGGACATGAGAAGGGCGCACGCCGCGACCGTGACCAACCGCCTCATGGCACCTTCTCCACGATCTTCTCAATGATCTCGTCTATCCGCTCCTGCGTGACGATCTTCCCGGTAAGGGCCTCAACCTTGGCGCAGATGTCAGTGACCTCCTGCGCGGTCAACTGCTTGTCCGCGACCGCGTCCGACACCTCCGCGAAGAGGGACGCGCCGTCCTTGCAGTACCCGCAGACCTTCGCCATCTTGTCCGCGTCAATCCCGGCGCAGGTCTTCTCAAGGAGCGCGTTCACGCCCTGCGAAGTCAGTTCCGCGATCTTGCCTACGGACAAGTACTCCTTCGCCGCCTGTCTGACGAGATCGCGCCGTCCGTTCTTGGTTATGAGTTTGAACCAGTTCATCTTTCTGTGTCTCCTGTTTGTGTTGTCAAATGACCTGTAGCAGTTTGAGTATGTACACCGCCGCGCCGGGACCGCCTATGGAAACCACCACCTTGATGATCCCGGCAAGCCACTTCGCGCCTTTGATCTTCTGTTCTCGCGCCTCCGCGTCAGCGACAAGACTTTTTACCCGGTCCGCCGTTTTCCGCTGACAGTCAAGGAGCGCAATCAGTATATGGTTCTGCACCGTGTTCGTCGCCTCCTTGCGGCGTTCCGGGTCCTCAATCTTGAGCGCGTCCTCCATCTCGCGCGTGAGGGTGTTCTGCAATTCAATCGTCATCTTATTTCGCCTCCTTCATTGTGAACGTTCCATGTACCGCCGCGATGTCCGTCACCGCGTCCGTCCACATGATCCGCGTTGGCGATACGTGCCCGTACGCCCTGCAACCGCAACCGATCTGCCCCGCCACGTTCCCGGCGATCCTCTTTGCCGTGCCCTTGCCGGACATGGTGATCACAAGCGCGTTGTCGGGTTCGTCAATGCCGACGTTGTATGACGGGTCAAGGTCCACTGACAGGCACACGGAAGCGGTCTTGAACTTGCCCGTTCCGTTGTTCCCGATCGCGTGGAAGATCGCGTCCGTCACCGTCCCCGCGTAGCGGACGTTCACGCCGCCGACCCTGTGCGTGGCGTTGTAGAACCCGTACGCCTCAACCTGCGGTTCCGTCTTCCCGTCCGTGGTCACGCGAAGGTGTCCCTTGACCGTCTGCCGTTGGTACTTCCGATACCCGCGCGACTTCGTATTGTTGTAGACTCGCGGAACGTGCAACGTCATCTTCACGGAGTACGTGACCGCGCCCGCGCACGCCACGCACGCGGACAGGCACAGGATTATGGACGCAAGCCACCTCACACTGATCGCCCTTTAATCCTCGCCGTGCATTTTGTCAAGGATTGACTGCCAAATTGCCTTGGTTGTCGGCAACAGGGCCTTGTCCCGCTGATCCGTGATCCACGCCTCAAGGCGCGCCGTCCTCCCGGTGGCGGATGACAGGTCCGCGATCCGCGCGCGCAGTTCCTCCCGCGTGGCCTTGAGGTCAGACTGCGCCTTTGCGATCCGCTCCTGCCAAACGTTGGTTTGGTACGCGCCCTTGACCTTGTACGCGCGGTTCGTGACCGACCACTCAAAGTTCCCGCGCCTCCAAGTCTCAATCCAGTATTTCGCGCCGTCCAGTTCAACCGCGCGCCTTGACGTGCAGGTGACAACGCCGCGCGCCGCCTTTATCTGCGCCAATGTGTTAGACGGGACGTTCCAACCCGCGCCGTGCGCACAGGCGGAAACCGCCGCCAAGAACAGAATGACCGCGTACCTCATTTCGCCCTCCCCGGTTGCTTCCTGCGGACCTCCACTCCGTCCGCCCTGCGGTACACGCGCTCGTTGGTCTTCTCGTCCACGCCGACGAGTGTCAACCGCCCGTACTTCTCGGTGTACTCCCTGTACCACCTGTCAAACTCCCGCGCCTCCTCCGCGCGCCTGCGCCTGTCCTCCGCGTCAACCGCCCTGCGCCGGGACAGTTCCGCGCGCCTCACGTTGTTGGAGATGACGGACTCCCGCCACGCCTCCAACGCGGCAACGCGCCGTTCAAGCACCTCAAGGTTGAACTTCTCCGCGCAGTACCCGCACGCGGCAAGGGCCGCGCACAACGCGGCAATGGTCAGTTTCTTCATTGTTGATCGTCCTCCAAGGGTTCCACGGTCTTCCTCACTCCGTTGTCATAGTACTTCACAAGGCGCGTGGTGAGGTTCGTCACGTACCCGGTGAACGTCGGTTCCCCGTTGACGGTGACAACGCACCCGCCGAACGAGAACCCAAGTTCGGGATGACCGATCCTGTAGTGGTGCTTCGGGCGCACCGCATACCCGCGCGCCCACTCCGGGCGCAGGAACCGCAACCGCTTGCACCCGGTGAACCCGTTCGTGGTCACGTTGTCCGTTGTCCACGCGACCCACTCGCCGTCAACGTACGAGACGTTCCCGGCAACGTCCCGGTACCGCCTTTGGACCTTCGGTTGCAGTCCAAGCGCGTAGTTGCAGTAGACCCAATCAACGTCATAGTTGCCGTCGGTGTATTTCGCGACCGCGTAGAAGGTGAGGTTTGTGCGGTCCGTGTCCGGCACCATGTGGAACGTCAGCGAATACCCCGTCACTGGTATTTGGTTCGTGACCGCGTACAGGCGGTTGAGCGCGTTCGTCAAACCCGCGTTCACTCCGTCAAGGACGTTGCTTGCGATCGCCGCGCGTTCCGCGAGTGAGGCGGACTTCGCGAAGGACACGAACTGGCCCGAAGGGTCAACGAACGTCCCGTCCGCGTTGTAGGTGACCGTCTGCCACGTCTGACGCGGCACCGCGCGCGCGTTGCTTTCAATGTTCGTCACAACGGACGCGCCCAACTGCGCGAACGCGCAGAAGGGGACCGTGAGAAGCGCGAATATGGCAAACCTACTCGTCATTGGTGTACACCTTCCACAACGTCCGCCTGTCCATGAACCAACCGTATACCACCGCGTGGTCAACGCCCGTCACAACGCCGACCTCGCGCCACAGGCCGTCCAAGTCCGGGTAGCACATGAGGACGTGTACGTCCTTCCCGGTGAGGTCAAGATTGCTTCCCTCGTCCGCGTGCCACTTGAGGTACGCGCAGTTCGGCCCGACCAACACCTCGTCCAAGGTGATTCCCTTCTCCGCAGGTATCGGAACGGAGTAGACGCGCCAGTACCAGTTTGACGCGTCATTGAACGAGAAGACGAACTCCGTGTCCCACACCTCCGCGAACGCCTCCCAAGTATCG
>Ga0326513_10000274_pt1 | contig 41941 bp, 53 predicted proteins | sample 2_2465_0518_D_FD_203654 | JGI IMG/M metagenome (GOLD analysis project Ga0326513, IMG submission 203654) | Bovine rumen microbial communities from UC Davis, California, United States - 2_2465_0518 | ecosystem: Host-associated > Mammals > Digestive system > Stomach > Rumen | place: USA... | reverse complement strand
AAAGGCAAATTATTAAGCATTGAATCACGTAAATCTACCAATGATTTTTGTACTGCTTCAGTGCCTTCTACATCTTTTAATTGATCTATAGTCTTTTGTATGCCTTCTCTAGTATAAGACATATCTTTCAAAATATCCGAAACAGTTCCTTTAGATTCGATATCTAAATTTTGCTGTGCATTATTAACTGCTAATACATTATCAAGGAAACTATTACCAATGTCATCATAACCTTTTTTAAAATACTCCCTATATAAGTCTAAGCCATTAGACATAAAAGAAGCCATATCATTGGATAAATCTTCTAATTTAGAAAATTTATCAGAATTTTCTGTCCCAATTATGCGCGCAAATTTAGCATTAAGATTTTTTTGAATAAGTTCTAAAGGTCGATATTCTTCATAATAAGAAGTTAATGCTTGTAATAAAGGATTTTCCTCTTTTAAATTAAGTAATTCTGTCCAATCGGATAAAGAATATTGATCTAAATTACCCCAAGAATTTGATAATACTTGTAATTGTATGTCTGTAATTGAAGCTTTAAATTCATCAACACTTGCTCTTAACTCATTTGTTAAAAAATTATCCCAACGTTGATTGTAAACTGTTGAGCCAAAAGAATTTTTTCCATCTTCTGAAGAATAATCCTTTGCTTGATTTTTAATCCAATTTGTAAGTAAAATTTCCGCTCCTTCATTGTCTTTTAAAAAATTAATTTGTTCTTCTTCTAAAGCCTTAATCGCACCATTAATATTTTTTGTTTGAGTAGAAATTAATGCTTTCTGAGCGTCTTGTAAATCAATTATTTTTTGTCTATATGAGTTAGTCACATAAAAATAATCTTTATATTCTCTTTCTAATCCATTATCTATAATTTTTTTATTTATTTCTAATAATTTTTCATCAAAATTTTCTTCAGAAGATTTTTGTAAATCAATAATATCTTTATTAATTTCATCAATTATTTCTTTTGATCCATTAAGAGTTTTGTCTAAATAATTATTAAATGTATTTAATATTTCTTCATCAAATCCCCATAATTCATCTTCAAGAAAATTTTTTAATTTTGTATCATCTAATACTTTATAAAAGCCTTCTTCTGAATCAAATTCTAATATATTATTTAATTGTTCTCCAAAAGTATTGCGAATATTTTCTAAAAAGCGCTGAGGATTAAAAATTATATTATTTAAGCCATTTGATGAAAAAGCGTCAAAGACATCTACTCCCCATCTTCGAAACTTATCATTTTCTAATAATTTATAATCATTATTGTTAACTTGTATTCCTTCCGGTAAATCACGAGCTACATTTGAACGAATATTTTCTCTTTCTTTATTTCTGGAATACTCGGCATTTTTTAATTGTTGCTCCGCGACCAATTGCTCTGCTTTTATTGCTTCAAGAGTAGCTTTAGTAGACGCCTTACGAGCTTCTTCTAATTCATATTCTAAACTAGTAGTATCAACAATTACGTCGCCAGCTCCATCTAATCCAACAATTAAATTAGGAACTTTTTCTGCTAACTCTTCAACTGCGGCTTGATATTCTTGCTCTGCTTCAATACTTTCATAACGTTTTGCTTTTAATTCATCAATTTTATCAGCAGTACGTTGAATTGTATTATAATCAGCCTTGGCTTTTTTCGCTTCATTACTAAGTTCTTCCGCTTCTTTACTTAATCTTTCTATTTTTTCTTCGGCTGTCTCATATGCAGTAGCAATACCATTGATGACTCCAATGACGCCCATTGCTAAGCCCATCCAAGAAATGCCTGTTGTATTAATAACAGCAGTAATCGCTTTAATCGCACCAGCAATTCCCATTAATGAGCCAGCGAATACTTGTCCTGCTCTATCAGATTTATCTATAGCACTTGCTATAACGTTTAATCCCATAGAAAAGTCATTTAATTTACTAGTATTATTTTTTATTACTTCTGTAATACCAGCAATTTTTTCTTTCGCAATAGCTGCAAAATCGCCCATTCTTCCAAATACATTACTCAATATATCTGCATTTTTAGCAGAAGAAGTTAAATCTTTTAATTTATTATCTAAATTATCAATTTTAGATTGATCAAATTCGTTAGTTGCATCTTTTATTTCTATTAATGCTTTTTTAAAGGCTTGTGGTGTTTGAGCATTTAAAGCATGATCAATTGCGTCATCTAAATCTTTAAAACTTCCAGTAGTATAACCCGCAATTTCCATAGTCTCTCTTAGGGCATCTTTCATTCGTTGTAAATCTTCGTCATTTCCATGGTGGCCCTGAGTACCAAATCCTTTACCGTCACTATTATTTAATAACGCAAAAGTTCTTATTGTAGTAACAGCTTGCGTTTTTTCCAATTCTTGTTGAGTGTTTTCTATATCTTGTCTATATTCTTCAGCTTTTTCTTTCCAATAATTTTTTTTAGATTCAAAATATTCAGCTATTTGATTTTTTTCTTCTTCTGATACAGTCCCTGCGGCACCTTGCTTTGAGGAAGGATTTACTTGATTTTCTATAGCTTCTTTTACTTGAGAATCTGTCTCATTAATTCCTTCAGCTCTTCCTTCATTATAAGCTTTTCCTTCTTCTACGCCTTTTTTTCTCCAAGTTTCTAAAAAACTAGAATCTTGTATTTGTTTAACTATTTCTGAAAAAGCTTGTGTTAGCCCTCTTTTTAATAAAGTAATTGTATCATAAATAACAGTTGCAGCATTAAGCGGAATTATACCAAATACTTTAGGTAAACTATTTAAACTATCTATAAAATTACGAACACCATCTAAAGCAGTTTTCCATACTTTCTCTATACCAATACTAGTATAAAACTGTTGATACGCAACCTGTACTTGATTCAATTTGGATTCTAATGAATCCAAAGCCTTTAATGCTTGTAATGTACCTGTATCCTCACTAGCTTCTGCTACATTTATATTTTCCCGAATTAAATCGGCATTGGAAACGAGAGCAAGGAAACGAGATTGCTGTCTATTGCCGGCAAACTGAGTTGCGATATATCTTTGTTGCGCGCTATCCAAAGTACTCCACGCATCAGCCAACTCAAGAATAACATCTGTAAAGTCTCTAAATTGATGATCGGCAGTCTGAAGACTAATACCAACAGATTTCAAAGCTTCATCAACTTTGTTAAAGCTCATTTCATCGCCTTCGGAGTCGTATAGAGCTTTGGGATCCTTTGTGAGTTCACCATAACGCGAAGCTATAGATTTCATAGCTGAACCAATATTCGTGGCACTTTCACGCGTGACAGCTACCATTGTAGATATCATCGCTGAAGTTTCTTCAAATGTAGAACCAACACTCTCCATTGAAGAAGCGGTTTTACTCATAGCGATAGCAAGTTCCTGTTGCGAAACTGCTGTATTCGCGGCCAAAGCACTATATACATCTACGACTTTCGCCGCTTCTGATACTTCCATATGGAAACCACGTGTAGCGGTCATCATATAGTCAGTAGCTTTAGCATAATCTAATCCTGAAACTTTTGATAGTTTTAGCGTTTCATTCATTAACGTTAATACTTCGTTTGTTTCATAACCAGCCTGATAATAAATCTTAGATACTTCATATGCGCCCTGAATAGTTGTACCGTATGTTTGCGCCACTTTACTATATGTATCAATTTGTTTCCATAAATCATCAGTTGTCATATCAGTAACAATTGCAATGCCACTCATTGTAGCATCCAATTGCTTAATATGATTCATAGCTTCTCTAACAGCGGTTTTAGTCAAATTTAAAACTTGATTAAATCCCATAAAATTAGTTATTGCTGTTTTTACAGAACTGAAAGCTTGCTCTGTTTGCTGCAAACGTAAAAATTCAGTATTAGTATCTTGTAGCTGAGAAGTAAGATTCTGTAACTCTTGTTTGAGTCTTTGCTTAGAAGATTCAACATTTTCATCTTTAGTCATTCCACTAACGATCACATCTTGATTTTCTTTTCGTGCGGCTGTATTTCTTATTACAGCTTCAGTATGCTCATCTTCAGCCTTAGCAACCGCTCCAATACCTCTTCCTTCTGCATCACGCTGCATACCTGCATTAAAACTATCAAAAGCCATTTGTCTCTTTTTCTGTTCTTCAGTCAACTCATCATAAGCTTTTCTAGTTTCATTAACAGCATTATCTAAATTTACTTTTACTCTACTAAAAATATTATTTTTCCCTTTACCCATATTTATAAAGGCTTGGTTAAAATCATTAAAAGTATCGTTTCCTCCCATTGAAGATACTAAATCATCAATGTCTTTTTGCGATAACTGAAATTCACTCTTTAAGGCTTCTAAAAATTGTTTTTTAACTTCTCCTTTAGAGAAGCCTCTCATACGAAAATGTGTTACTCCTTGTGCTGTTTTTTGAAAATAACGATTAAAAATTTCTGAACCTAAAGCTTCTTCACTTATACCAGAACTAGTTAATGATTTAATTTGATTACCTTTAGTATCTCTTGTTACAACTGCATTTTCAGCTTTTCTTTGTGCTTCATATACTTTTTTATTGATTTGCTCTAAACCTTTTTCAAGACGATTAACTATTGTATCGAAATCTTTTGATAAAAGATTTACGTCAATCCCTGTTATTGCTGCTGAAATATCTTTATTTTGTAACAAATTATTTTTAAAATTATTTTTAGCATCTTGTAAACGAACGCCAATTTGTTCTAATTCTTTATCAAGCGCTTTAAATGAATTAATTTGTTCATCCGTCAATTTAATATCCTTAAACTTTAAGCTATCAACGGCATTTTGCGCTCTAACTAAATCATCGCCTATTTTATCTAGTGTTTTTTCCGCTTTATTAAATTGCTGTTGCGAGCTAAAGGCTTTCGAAGTTTGTACTTGAAAATCTTCCATCTCACGACGTATTGCTTGAATAACTTTATTAAGTCTATTAAAACCAGCAGAATTAGGCTCTAATTTATCTAAAACTTTCTGTAAGTTATCAACAGATGATTGCATAACTTGCAATCTTACACTATAATCGACAGTAACCTGTGCCATCTTCATCACTCCTTTAGCTCAAAAAAAATAAGCCATTTTCCTTACACAAGGAAAATGGCTTTATACGTTAGCGTCTATGTCTTCACTTAGGCGCGTTATTTTCATAATTAAATTATTACTATCATCCGTTTTTTCTGGCATACCAACAATATTAAAAACAGATGTAGTTGGATCAGCCCTTTCTCCCAAGCGTAAGTTTATATCACTTACAACTCTTACTTTCGGCATATAGATTAAATTTGTATAATCTAGTCCGTCATTCTCATCTTTAGAGTAAAACTTACCCTCAAGAGTAAATAATCCATTAAATCTATCCTTTTGAATTAAATATATCAATGCTTCACTCGCATATTTATAATAATAATCTGCTATATAAGTTTTAGTTACATCTGCGTCTTTAACATGTATAATAGGTATTTTTTCTCCCAATAAATCTGTCTTTACTTCAACAACTTCTCCATATACCTTACGTTGTCCCACGTCTCTATCATATTCATAAATAAATATTTTTCTTTCAGGCGGGAAAATTGGCATATGTTGTAATTGAAAACAATCATTTTCATCAAGATTAAAAGGTCCCTCACGTTTTGGTACTAAAAGTATTTCTTCTTTTGGTTTTGAAACCATATGCGCGCTAAGTAATATCCCCATACTAATAGCAGACACAACACCTTCAGTCATTCTAAAAACAACTTCTGATCGATCTTCCCAAACAACAAGGGGCATATTGGCCCATCCGCCTCGCGCCATTATTGGATTAGAAGATTCAGTAAGAACCGCCATTTTTACATTTTCAAAATAAAGTACAGGTTCTCCCGCTTCTAACATTCTATCACCAAATTGCATAGGTACTTTTGCTTTTAACACAACCTCATATAGTTCTTTTATACCAGAATATTCATCTCTCATATTTTCTCCTAAAAATTGTAGGGTAGAAAATTCTACCCTACAAATCCATTACCTGTAATAGCATATCCTATTAAACCAATATCAACTACGCCAAATTGGGCGTAATATAACTCAGTTTCAGTTTCCGGCAGGAAAGTTGCCTATGGAACCGATATCATCACCGATTCCATTGTCGCCCTCCGCTGCTACTTCGTAACGAATTAGTTTCATCATTTCTTGCTTACCATCTTCATTTGTTGCGCGCTGTGCAATTAATGTCATAGAGAAAGTAGAAGGATCTCCATCAGCTTGTAGGGTTATAGTTGTAGAAGATTGTACTTTTGCATTATTAATAACAAATTGGAAAGCTTCGTCACGACCAGTATCTTTAGAACGAATAAAGGTATCACCAACAACACGATAACTACCAGGGAAAGTAGAAGCATCGATAGTGATTTCTAAAGCTTGAGTTCCAGTAGCCGCACCACTTACTTCTTCTGTCCAGAAAATACGAACACGATCACCAACTTCTGGCTTTTCCCCAGTTCGAGTAGTTGTACCATTATCACTACCTACGCCCTGTGCTTTATTATAAAAATAAATATCTGTGTTAGCACTCATTGTCCCGCTAGTTAACTGAGTACGAGTACCTTTAGTCATATTAATTAAACGAATTGGATGAGCCGCACTAGCAGTAGGAGTCATAGTAATTCCAGTAATAGGATCAGTAGGAAGCGGTAATTTACCTGCTACTTTACAAATTACTTCATCAGTATGACGAACTAATACAGTATCATTTGCTTCTGGAGTCTTAATTTGTCCACCAAGCATAAAACGTAAAGATTCTAGAGAAACTAGAGCGTCTTCAAGTGTAACAGAAATTTCTTTTCCATAATCCCAACTAACCAATCTTGGATTGCCCCAACCACCATTTGCACTAGCATCTTGCGCGCTAGTTTCAATAGTAGATACTTTTAGAGAATCAAGAAAAAGTACAATATCGCCTTCATAAACATTAGCTTTAGGATCATCAGCAAGAGCTTCGAAGTATACATTTGCAACTTCTTTTATACCATACTGCTTAAAAACATTAACAGCCATATTATAAATTCCTCCTTAATCATTTTTAGAGTTATTAATTGAACGTATCCAGTGTTTTAACTGTCCGTTTTCTAATTTTGCGCCGGCCAAAGCCGCGCGATGATTTATATTAAACTGATCACGCCAACCCATACGTCGCAATTGGTCATGAAAAGCATAATAAGTAATATTCCATATGTTTCCAATATTAAGTCCGCAATCATTTAAAGACAGACTACCAACTAAATCAGATAATTTAATATCAGTTTCCCCTTCTGAAGCTAATTGTTTTTTACGAATTTCTTCTCTTTTTTTATTGTCTCTCGCAATTTTTTCTTTAATTGCTCGAACACGAGGGTCGTCATCTTTTCTAATTTGTGAAGAGCTATCTTCCATCTCTTCTAAAAAATACATATGACGAATAATATATTGCAAATCATAAAATTTTTCTTCAGTAAGTATGTGCTGTTCTTCAATCGGACCAATTATAATTTGTTCTGTGTCAAATGATAACATTATTTCTTCGTGACAAAAAAATTGAAAGCTATCTTTTAATGTAGTTTGTATATCAATATCCATAGTTGCAAGAAAAAGTATATATTGAAAATCAGTTAATTTATTTAAAAAAGAAGTAAATTCTTTTTCTCCTTTAATAACTATTTTTTCTGGTTTTTTTGCCGTAATTGCACCCAAATATTCTTGAAAGGTATCATATCCTATATCTGTAATTTCTCCTAAAGTTGCAGGATATATTGCACAAATATCATCCAATAAAATTGGAGTTCCTTTTAAGAATTTTAATACGTCAGAATCAGTTAAATTCATTTATAGTATACAACATTGAATATCCTCCAATTTGTGGAGTAAGTACCAAGGGCTCCGCGCGCACAAATTGAAGATTACCAATCCCCTTTAATTTTTTCTCATTAAACATCTTATCTACTTCTTCCATAATAAGATAAGGACGCAATGATTGTTCATTAAGAATCCATTCATCATATGGACACGCGATATCGAATCGTATACTTGATAATTTAAAATCCGTATTAGAAGGGTTTACAATAAAATTTGTAAAAACCATAACTATATATGACATTTTTTCTGTGCTATCATCGAATATTTTTGGTACAATTAATATTTGTTTATGAATTAAATCTTCTCCTTCAACGTCAGGTTGTAGGACTCCATTCTCTATCTCATTAAATGGATTTTTAGTATTATACTTTAATAAACGGCATAATCGTTGATTTTTCATTAATCTATTCGCAATTATAAAAGTATTTTCACCCATTACAGAAAAGCGCCGCTGAGTATTGTCTAAATTCATCTAATCACCTACCATATGGGTATAATTGAAATTGTTTTGATATATTCTTTACCATTATAACTTGCATGCAAAACAATTTTTCCTAATTTATTAGCATCATTAGCTTTGATTTTACAAGTAAAACCACTTTGCATAATAATTTTAGCAAGATTAGTTTCTTCTAAACTAAATATGGCTTCGCCTTCCATTTCCTGAGTACTTCTTAATTCATACACAGACTCTCTATCAAGTCGTATGTTATCTTTTCCTTCAATATAGGCTAATGAAATTTTTTCTTCTTCATTTACTTGTATTTTTATAGAAGAAGTAATATTGGGAAAATCAACAAGTTGAACCGTAATATCAACTTCGCCCTTTCCAACTGCCATTAATTTCCCATTAACTAGTCGCGCAACTTTTTTATCGTTCGTAATTAAAGTAGTTTTTAACTCAATTGGTTCGCCATTCTTCATTAATGTAAAGGTTGGAATAATTTCATCTCCAATATTAAAAGATTGAATTTCTTTTGCAGTTTCTATACGATAAACAGCTAATTTATCAGTATCTGCAATATTATTATTTACATCATCATAAATTAAATTAATCTTATTTTCTGTTAAAGATAAATACATAATACCTGGAACACTTGTATAATCATATTCAACCATATTCCATGATTCCTGTTCTACAATAAAGTTAGTAGAACGAGTTATGTGATAACGAGGGAGAAGCATTTCTGCATATTTGTTAGGCTGCGGTGAAATTAAATTGTGCCAAGTTCTAAAATTTCCTTTTACTTTACTATCTAATGAGCTAACAAAATGACACCAAGATTGCTGTAAGTGCCCATTTTCATCTACCCATTTTATTAAATAGTTGCAACGTACTATCCAAAAAGTACGAAAACTACCATTTACCTTTTTTTCTTCTTGCACCAAAATCCATTTTTCTGTTTCTCCAGTTTCGAGAGGCCAATTCATAATATCTCCTATTAATAGAGGAATATCATTAGCCACTTCAAGAAACATAATCTTTTCATGTTCTTTATCTTTATTAGACAGCACTATCCCTTCAAAATATAACCCTCGTTCAACAGATAAATCTTTTACCGTATGTGGAGATTCATCCAGTCTTTTCTGAAATGAACGTATATTCCTATTTCGTATTCGTTCAGCCGTATTCTCTCCTAAATGATTAATGCGTGCCCAATAAACATCAAGATAATTCATAAGGTCTTTCTAACCCTCCAATTAAATTCATACACTCAAAAATAGTTGTACGAAAATGCGGATAGGAGAGATAGCGCAAAGATTGTAATTTTCCTAGTAACGCCCAATAATTAATGGAATTGGGACCTAAACCTCTTAATTCAATAATAATTGAATCTAAAAATTTTTCCCAATTTCCATCTTTTTCTTTTTCACAAAGCAAACCATATAAACGATTTTTTAGCTTATCCTTATAGCCGTTAAAAGTCTCATTAAACAACATTTTTCTTACCTGCCAGTTTTCTAAAACGTTGAGCTGGACGCTTTGACCTAGAACGGTCATAAATACCCTCTGCTTTGCGAACTTCCAAAGCAACGGCAGCCTCCAACTTAATAAGCTTATCTAAATGGTTTGCGGCGCTAAAATCTTTATCATTAGTATATAGCTGACGAATATTTTCCCAACTTGCTATACAACGTTTAAGCCATTCATGCTTCATATATAAAGCAAGTATTTGAATTTCATCATTAGTTAAATCTTCTTTAAATTGATATTGGTGCAATTGACCAACGTCCGTTGTAACAATACCAGTTTCTTCAATGGACAAGTCAACACGGGGGTACTCAAATCTAAAAATACCCATATTAAGCAGTTCTTGCCAATCCCGTTCTACGATAGCTAACTCCTCTTCCAGCATCCACTCGTCCGCAGTTATGCGTGCTAAAAAGGCATCATATACTTTAGAAAGAGGTGTAGCCATAATTATTGCATTGATCCTTCAGTTTGATGCTGAAGTGCGATTGCGTCAATAATATCCACGCCGCAATACTTTTTAATTAGAACGGTAAACCCATTATCAGTAATGCCTTTCTTCACCGCAATTTCAATTACTGCGTCTTTCTCAGCAGTAGTAGCCTTAGGTAAAAATTTTGCAAAAGAAGCATAATCTTTATTATCAAACATAGCTTCAATAGCACTAGGCTCATATATATTACTATTATCAATAATTTCTACCGCATTATCATTAGTAAGACCACTAATTTTAATAAAATGCGCAGAAACCAAATTATTAAAACCTGGATCAAAAGTTAAACTCTCATAATTTTCGCGCTTAATTGGCACCTCACGTCCAGGAGGTAACACTACACGATAACGAGGCGTAATACTGTTGTCAATAATAGTAATATTAGAAGTGCTAACATTCTTAATAGTAATTCTTCCCATAATATTCCTCCTTTAACTCATAAAGAAAAGGGTGGGGTAAACCCACCCCATTAGTTATTCACCAACAAGTTCCTTATTGTAATCATTCCAGCCATAATCGTCATTGGCATCAATAGCACTATTATAATAAATACCCCAGCAATGAGGTTCAGATACAACTGCAATACCAACCTTCATATAAGCTTGTAGCGCACGAGAATTATCAGCTTCATGCTCCCACTCTTTGAAATAAGGATCACCCTCAAAAATTAGCTTAACAATCTTTTCCTTACCAGAAGGAATGACATAAGCGAAAGAGGGATTCATAACAGTCTTGGAGTTAGTTTCATCAGTAACAGATTGTGGCAGTACAACAACAGGATAACCACGGAACCTACCAATATACCCCTTTTCGCGCACTTCTATCATATCTTGATCAGAAATCTTTGTAGTGTTATTATATACGATAGCATTAACCATCTCAGCCGCGAATTGAGGAGAGCAATAAATTACTGGAGAACCATAAGAAGCAACGGTATTACAAAGCTTAACCATCGCGTCAGGGTCAAAACCATTTACAGAAACCTTATTACGAGAAGGACGACCGGTCTGATTCCAAGTAGCGAGTAGTGCTTCCTGAACCATTTCATAAATACGATCAATCATACCAGCATTAATGATTTCATAACCGTCAGTAATAGATTCTAGACCATCTAGATAGCGCTCGAAATCTAGAGTAAAGGCGCCACCAATTGCTTGGATATAGATATCAAACTTATCATGGTCTAGACGGAAAGCCCTATAACGTCCAGATTCAGTTGCGCGAGTAACAAATTGACGTCCACGCATCTTACCGCGCTTTACACGGAACTCAAGACGGTCACCTTGATTTACACGCTTAATTTCAGTAAACATATCTAGTGCGGAACGCACATCATTAGGTAGAGTCTCGGCTAGATTTTCAGAAAGTAGTTCAAAAATATCATACTTATTACGTTCATATTGATAAATATTAAACTTACCGTCCTTAGAAACTAGCTTAAATAATTCATCATGTAATGCTTTTTCATAGTCATAATCTTGAGCTGCGAACTCAGCAGGAACCTTACGACCGAATACACCATTCATGAGGATTCTTAAATTATTCATATCCATAGTTCACACCTCCTTATTATCGACTAATTACCTGATACATAACGCCAGGCTCGCCATTAGGCATAGTATAAAATTTCGCTACCTTAGCATAAAAACCCCCAGAAGGCTTAGTAGCAGTTAGCTTAGGAATAGGAGAGTCTGCGACTGGTACTACATATACAGGAGTGGTATTAGCGGCCTTTAATGCTGCAAATAGTGCAGAGTGTTCCTTTGCGCCAGAAGCGTCAGTAAATTCGGTATCGTCATATTGGAAACAATTGGAGGTAATAGAATCTCCTTCGTCCATAAAACCAATACGAGGATAATCTCCCTTAACCTTGCGGCCAAAATATTGTAGACCATAATGATAATCATCATATTCCTTTTCTGTGGTATAAACAATACCAATTAGTTTATCAGTTGCGGCAGCAGGCGGATTAACAGCACCAGTTGCATAATCAGCAACAACCCACATACCATTTTCACAAGGATCGTCAATAGTAAAAGCTTCACCTAGAGGCATTTGGGATTCTACCCTGCCATCAATCTGGAAAGCCACTTGATTTAACTCTACAGCAGCGTATACTTTCTCATGAGGACGATATCTCATAGAAAGACTGTTTTCGCTGCGAAGAGGGAAACGCTTCATACCCATAATTAAGTTCCTCCTTAATTTTTACGATAATTTTTCATTAAAAGAGCGAATTGAGATTCTACTGGCTCAGGTAGTGGCACTTTCTTAATTTCTTCGCCGGTAATCTTGCTATTAGCAAATGTAATCGCCAATTTAGATTCCAATTCTTCATATGAAAAGTCATTAATCTTTTCTTTTACTTCATTGATTTCTTCCGCAGATAAAACCTTTGCGTATTTCTCAATTAAATTTTCTTTTTTCGTGTTTTCAATTACAACTATTTTAGCTTCATAATTCTGTATAGAAGTTTGTAATTGTTCGTTTGTAGAGCGTAAGCCTTCAATCTCTGAATTTGCGTTAGCTTGGAACTCTTCAAGTTCTGTAATTCGTGATTGGGCCGCGGCGTAATTTGATTGTAGTTCGTCATATGAGTTTTGTAATTGGCTGAACTGTTCTTGAAGCGCAGAAAAGTCATTAGCTTCCGTTTCTGGCTCGGAGACAGGTTCTTCCTCATTGTTTTCAGGTACTGCGCCCTCATTAACAGGTTCTGAAACTTCGGGTTCACTATTTTCCTGAAACGTACTTTCATTTTGAGGATCAGTATTCTCAACCTGATTTTCAAACTCTTGATTTTCAAAATCATTCATTGGTTGTTCTCCTCCTTTTTCTGCCTCTTCAACTTGTGCTTTAAGGCTAAACAAAAGTGAAGAGATTTTTTCATATTGATTATTATATATATCATCATTCTTACTAAAGAATGAAGAAACCGAAAAGCAAGGCTCGTGTTCACCTATAATGCAGAAGCCAAGCATTTTCGCGGTTTTATATACATAGAACTCCTCATTATTAATCATGGTCCAATCTCCTGTAATTGAAGCCGGATCAAGTTCCATTGACTGATTTTGTCCTAAAATTTTCTTAGCTTCTTCATAATAATCAGTAAACAAAATAACCGAAAATACAGCGTATTCTCTTGTTATGCCATCCGTATCTTGAAATGGTTCCCATCCTAAAAAGCTTTCCACATATCCGTAGGCATTCGCTAAAGTGGGGCCGCTATGTGAAGCCCAAGTTTGTGTTTCTGGATCAAAAAATCCAATAACAGGAGTTGTACCTTGCGTCGCAGTTTCAATTAATTGATTTGCGACAGCTTCGGTAATATAAGAGCCATTGCGATTCCCATATTTAGTAAACACTCGAACCTTTAAGCGGCCAATATTAGGATTACTTTCAGAGATATCTTGAAATGGAGAATCAATTATTACGCTATCGAAATAAAGTGGTATTTTTTTATCCATATCTATTCTCCTTAACCCATAGCCGCTATATTGGCTTGGGTCTTTTCTGATTTTTGTTCGTCAGGTAATTCGGGACGACCGCCCTTATTATCTAAGTCATTACCTTGGACTTTTACGGTTGTTTTTTCTCCCGAACTTTTATTTTCGTTAATATTATTTCCAGAAGTAGTATAAGAAGATTGAAGCGGTATCATTTTTTCTGACATTTTAAGAAAATCATTTTCAAATGTCATTAAGCTAATTTGGTCACGCTGTTTTATCCCCATTGATACGCCCGCAAACATTTTAGAATATCCATATTGCGCTCCACGAAAATACGTTTGTTGCAAATCTTCCCTATTGAATATTGTGATTGGTAGTATTTCAAAATCAAATGATAAACCATTGCGCGAAAATTTATTATTAAGAATAAATTTAATCCAAGTTTCATACTGATTAAGAAAAGAGATTATTAATGCTTCGTCTTTCTTTATAGAGTAGGCTAATGTTGAGCTATTTTCTGCATTAAACATAATTGCACTACGCCCTAAAGAGCTATATGCATTTTTGCGATATTTATCTATACGGTCATTTGACTGTGAAGCCGCAGTACTATCCTGCAAGTTTTCTAACTTCGCATCATCACCTAAAGTAGTAAGTATCTCAACAGTATCAAGATCTGCTAACATTTCTGCAACCGAGGCGTGCATTTCCGCAATTTCCTCTAGTTTAAAAACTAGTTGCCCATCTTTGTCATGCGGCATTTTTTGTATCAATAACTTATACAATTCGTTTTCATCACGCTTTTCTTCCCTTCCTATTGCATCTTCCATTTTCTTTAATTCAGGAATACTAGCTAGTAGTAAGGGAGTTTGATCATCTGCAAAACAGAAACATACCCCTCCCATTTCAGAAGGTAACATAACCCACGGATCATTAATTTTCTTTAATATAAAATAGTCCCGCCATGCCTTTTGAATTATGTCAGGAAAAGATTCTATAACTTCCTTTCTATATTCTTTATCATGAATACTTTCAAAATATTGCAAATTAAATTCTAATATATTTAAATTATTAAAATCTTTAAAGCGTGTTCGACAATAGTGTAGCGGCAAATCTTGAATAACTACATTATTTCCTTCCTCGCGTAATATTCCAAAATAAATACCAATTTTTACCCATTCTCTTGTAATGTGTGTAAACGTATTGGGAACGTCTAATTGCTCAACAAACTCACAAGCATTATCAAAGCTTTTGATTATTTGAGCTTGAGAGCCTCCGCCATCCATTACAGGAACTACAACAGTTTCATATAGCGGCAAAACGGATAAGAAATCTACATTATTTCGATAATCCCCATTAACACGATAATAATATAAAGAAAGACGACGTAAAGCTTCTAAATCTCCATTACGAATTATATTATTAATCTGTTCTAAAGAAAAATCTTCGCTTACAGGATAGCCATTTCTATATCCATAACGATTATATGCGCGATCATTTATAGGCGCGCGCTTAACCTTTAATCTAAATTGCGTAAAATCTTTTAATGTTGTTTCCAATTTAATCATCTCCTTACTCTAGGAGTAAAAAATGCCCCTCGTGAAAAGTTACCATATTTTTTTCGCTGTAACACCTTATCTTCATAATAGCGTACACGATAGAGAAGATATTCTAATGCTGAGAAGCGGTCCTTCTCTATTGAAGTACTTATTCTCTCAACTTTAAATTGATTCTGAACCCCAGTCGGCTTCAATTTTAAATTATTTAATTCATCAATAAGTCGTGAGGTCATTTCATATGGTAATAAATATTCACGTCTATCATAGGGCGTCATACGTTGACCTTTTTTTGTTTGCATAAGTTTATCTTTTACTATGCGTTCATGTGCTAATAAAGCAACAGTACCATTATTTATTTGTGCGAAAAAATTAGCATGAATTGCGTCATCATTAGAAGAACCCGCTTTTATATCATAAATAATAGCATTAAAAAGTGGTAAAGGCTCTTCAGACGGATTTTTTCGCTCTGGAGGTAAATGGTGATCGTTATTAAAGACGTAGTAGGCAGGGAATTGTTCTCCCGTCTTTGCGTCAAATGATGGAACTGCCATCGCGTCAAGTAAGCCGATGCCGGGTCCATTTCCATCGATGATAACCTCTTTTGGATTATAAAGCTGAATGAGCTTTTTAATTCTAGGGGCTTGGTCTGTAATATAATTAGCCCCGTGTATAATTTCCGTATATACGATATTCTTTTTGAAGCTGTCACGTTGTGGCAGTATTTTTCCGACCATGATTGCGGTATTAGCAGAATATCTGGCGACGTCAACTCCAATAAAATACATAGTATCTGGATTGGCATGATATTCTGGTGCCTCTCTCTCGCATTTAAGTAAAGTGCGGCGTCTACTAATGCGTTTAGAATCTAACCATGCATCAGGACTATTGCCGCTCCAAATACTTAAATTTTCACGAGCAAACGAATCATCGGCAACAGTAGAAGAATTTCGTTGATCAAGTAATATTTGTTTATTAAGTACCCCATATTTAAGTGGTACTTCATAGCTTATACCCCAAACAAAATATTCATTTGGTAAAAGCACTGCATTAACCGTACATTCTATAAGTTTTTGGTACATAAATACAGTACGTTCGCGTGCAGTTGTTATAAAAGTTTGAGAAGAAATTGGTTCTTCTTCATTAAATGAGCCATCTATTTCTCTACGCGCAACATTGAGTTGCGGTACAAGTACTTCGTTATAACTTATCTCGTCTACTAAGGCTGCTTCTTCTACTAATAAATTAGTAGCGCGCAAACCACGACTTGTGTCTTTTGCTTCTACACTAAGCATACTACCATTTTTAAAGTGTAATTCATAATAACTATTACTTGATTTTTGCCCAACTTGCCCGTCCTCTTCTCTAGTTTTTAATTCTTTACGTAGCATTGGCCAATGATGAAAAAATTCTTCAAATTTAGCTTTAGCAATTTTAATTACTGTACCTTTAACATCTGAAGCAATAATAATAGTAGAATTAGGTAGTAGCATACATTTTAGAAAAGCACTTAAATAAGCGCAAAAAGATTTAGAGGTTGCTCTAGTTGCAGTCCAAAAATGATATCTATAACGCATACTCGCACGTAAAGCAATACGTTGATATGGCTGTAAATGCCAATGTTTAGCGTCTTCTGGATCTTGAATTTCGTCCAATACATTTATGTTTAGCAAAGGTCGTTAATCTTTGCCCATAGGGCTCATATTTTCGTATGAGATCAGACTATCTTATCATCTATAAAGATGTTTTCTCTTTCGCTTCACTTGAAGCTACGTCTAAAAGACTAGTCGTTGAGCTTAATAATGGTAATAAATATGAATCAATATTATTATAATCAGTATAAGGAATTATGATTAATTTAATATTTTTGTCTTTAGCATATTTTTCTTTTATTCTATCATGCTCTAACTGTATTTTAAATTTTTCTTCTCCACCAAAAATATTAACTGGTCTATAATGTTGTTCTCCTTGATATTCAATTAAACAATTATATTTAGGTAAATAAAAATCATAAGAACAATAATTTATTTCTTTTACAACATATTGATATTTATATTCAATATTATTCTTTTTTAAAAAATTTTCAATTTTTATTTCCCCTTTAGATATTGTCTTAAAACATTTCGGGCATCCTTTAGATTTTAAAAAATTTTCCCCTTTTTGAGAAAAAACATATCCGCAAGAGTGTTGTAATTTAATACTTTTTGTAATACCTTTATAATCTAATATTTTATAATCTAAATATCCTCTTTCTTTCATTTCTTTTTCATAATCCTCTTTTGGCATTGGCGCGCCATTATCCCCACAAAATGGACAGATAGTCTGTTCTTTTTTATTATATAAATTACTTGCTGTTTTTTTAAAATTTCTATTACAATTATGACAATAAAGTTCTATTGGCACAGTTACAGAATTATTCCACGGTTTAAAAAAATCAAATTGCTGCGATTTTTTTATAAAATCAAGAATCCAATCTCTTATTTTACTATTGCGAGAACTGTAACATTTTTGACACAATGTTTTATTTTCATACATATGATTTGCACGAGTTTTTTCATAAATTTTCCCGCAATCTAAGCATTGATATTTTATATATTTATATGTGCCATTAAATTCTAAAACTTTAATATGATTTTGTGGAAAGCGCCTCATTAATTCTTGTTCAAAAGTTTCTAAAGTATACTCAAATTTTTTCATATTTATCCTCCTTATTAAGTCGCTGATTACCCATTTACATTTTTACGATTTTCACCTTAAAAATATCTCATTTATTTTTTCTGCTTTCGCACCATTCCAATAATCAGAGGAATTATTAGTGTGGTCAATGAGCTTTAGGGCTTCCCAGCTTTTAAGAAAATGTTTCACAGCTTTTACCACTGTGCTGCAATTGTTCACAGATCGGGCGCGATTAACCATAAATTTAAATAATTAGTAAAGAGTTGTTGATTTGCATCTAAATATTGAGAAGTAAGTGTTACACCTTTTTCAATCGGAGTCCCATCGCGAATTACCATCAAAATCCTCCATTAATTCATTTTCACCTTCATACTCAATATTTGCAGTTTCATCAAATTCAACTTCTTCATTTTCAATTGTTTCAAGACGATCATTTAAATTATAGTAAGCGCGCTTAGATTCTACTTGTTCAGAAAAGTTTCCTTCATTTTTTACTAAACGTTGTAAATAATTTTGCATATTTTCCATTAAGAAATCAATGGAATCATGTGGCTCTTGATGCCATTTTGGATGCCAGCCTCTTTTACCGTAATATGTCATAAGTTCACCTATACTTTCAAAGCCAGCAGCATTTTTAGCATTAGAAGCTTCAAATTTGGCAATTTTAATTATGTTGTCACGCGCGTCCATATCTTTCTTTATATCCAGACCTTCACGCAAACCCTTTTTTATACGCAACTCAATTTCACATAAATCGCGCGCGTAGTGCTGTAATATAGGCGTAGAAACATTTTGTGTTGCAACAATTTGATTATAATAGTCTTCTAAAAATAAAAGTTCTTCTTCAGTGTAGGCTGCAGACCACACCTTTTTTAATTTGCGCGTCTTCGCATCCGATAGGGCCGCAATTTCCTCATCAATTGTACCTTCTTCACGTGCTAAGCGCCATCGTTCAGTTTCATCTTTCCACGATACTTTATCATAAGCATCATCTGCTAACATATTGAAGTAGGCACTAAGTGTATGTTCTTTATGTATCGCATATAATGAAGTCCATTTATCAATATTGAATGGTAAATCCAAATATTGGCAAACCTTATCAACTTCATCTAAATTCGTTGGGTCTGTTATGGCTTCAAGACATGAAGTGCAAAATAAAGAACGATGCGCGGGAAAAAATTTTGAAGGCGTATACTGAAAATTATATATTGGTTTTTCCTGCTTACATTTTATGCAACGTCGTGTCTTTAAATCTTTGGTCATATTTCGTTTGTTCCCCCTTTTCTATGCGGCGTTGTCGCTCGCATTCTTTGCAATTGGATGCAAAGCCATCTTTGTGGCTACGATTAATACCAAAAAATAGTGTGTCCTTTGGTAGCCATTGTTTGCATCTAAAACATTGCTTACAATTTGAGTGTGGGGTTTCTATTAATAATTTATGGCGTTTTGCGCTAAGGGAAATTTGTTTTACAATTTCTTTAGTAATAATGGTGCTTAAATGGTCTTCATTATATTGGAGGCCAAATTTTTCATGTACTTCGCGCGCAATTTCTGGAGGCTTCGCGCGATCAATACGTCTTGTTAAAATATATTCGCGCACAGGGGAGAAGTTAGCTAATGTGGCATAATAATCAAAATCAAAAATTAATGCGCGGCCCCAGCTATACAATTTATCCCAATCTTGCATATATATGGCGCTATAATTATTTAAAAGTGCTCTTACATGGTCGGTATTTTCCCAGTCAAATTTTTGATGCCTTACTACCCATTTAATCATAAATTTTCCATTTATAAAATGCGTTTCATAGTCGCGCAAATTGTGAGATACAAAAGGATTACGATTTTTTGCTAAATTGCGGCGCCATTGCGCAAAGGAAAGCCAATAGAATGAATCGGCGTCGAAATTTGTAGATTGGGGTTGTGGCGGTTTTATATTTAAAAAATATAGGTGTGGTTTATATGAATCTCTCAAATAGTATTGATGGCGCCGCATATCAATTAGTTGGTGTTTAAGTTGATACAAACGATAAGGATTATCAATTATTGACATTGTTTCGGGGTCAAGGGGTATTTTTTGTTCGTTCGCGGCCACAACTTTTTCCAAGTAGGCGATGCGATCCCAAAGTTCTTGCATACCAGGTATATCGCCATCTCCAATATCAATAAGGTTGCCCGCCTTATCATATTTCGGCATTTCAATTTCGCGCACTTTTTTCATATAAATGTTGCGCTTATCATAGGGTTTTAAATCTTGTTGGTCGGCCATTGGATTTTCTAATAGCGCGTCAAGTGATTGAGCTTTGTCTGCGGTACGTTTAAATGTTGAATAACGTTTATCGGAATCAGTTGTTTCGCCACGTTGTATAGCATTTTTGCCTTCTTCATCTTTGCCATAAAGAATATATGAAGCCATTTGCTCTAATTCAGAATTGGTGGGGTTTTTGTCAAGTGTGTCTAATATATCTTTAACGGCGGTCAAACGGTCGATATCGCGTTCAATTGAATAATCGAGTGAGTACTGTTTTTTCATTTACATTCCTTCTTTATTTACAACTTCCTTCTGTATATATTATAACATGACGGGGTTGAGTATGTCAAGTACTTGGGATTAATTCTTCTAGCCGAGGGGGTTTATTTTTTACCTTGTGAGGGGATGGGTGGAGGCCGGCCCGATTTCCTGGCCGGCCGCGCCATAATTCCCGATTATACCCCCGGGTCATTTCATAAATAATTTTTATGGAAAAAAATCTCAAAATGGTAAAAAAAGCTATTGACAAAAGCCCGACCCTGTAGTATAATTCTAACTGTCAAGAGGACAACGGACCGAGCCGATTGACAACGCATCGGACGGTTGCTAAATTCCATACCGGGAAAAAATGGAATGAAGCTTGAAAATTTCACAATTCCTTTACACAAGGATCCTTCGCGGTGTAGGAAGCAATTCCGGTAGTAAAGTGACGCATTACGCGCACCAAGGGAAAGTGATGAACCGTGAGGTGGAGTGTAACCATGTACGACTTGCATAACAACCGAAAAAATGGAGGTAAAATCATGGAATACAATGTCAAGTCTCTGTTCTTTTCACGCAAGCCTGAAGACCTGCGTGATACTGTCGTTTTAGAAATGAAACTGCCCAACGGCAGTAACCAAGACCAAAAGAAGGGTAACAAAAATTTTGATTATCCTTCCACCAGCGCTATGCTGGACTATGCCACGATGGAACACGAAGGCCACGCCGAGCGTTGGTTTGGCTATCTGGCCATCAAGCGTGGCAATACTCGCGCTCGCACCAACGACGGCGGGCAGGCGTATCTCGTCTGCTATGCCCAGCAGGGTGTCGCAGACGCAGCCCGTCAGCTGGCGGCCGGCGAAAAATTGCCCGCCTATCGTGTCGGCGGGCATGGTCAGATCATCATGGGCGTCACCGACCCCTTGAAAATCCGGCAGACTCTCAGGGTCGAAAATCTGAGGGTGGAAATTCCCATCCCCGGGTGCAAGACCCAAGCAGACGTGGAGGCCGTCTGCCTTGAGCTTGCCAAGCAGGCAAAATTCGAGGAGCGCGCCAAGGGCTGGGAACTCTTGGCAGGTTGCCTCTTGCAGACCAAGTTCCCCTATGTTAAACACATCGGGAGCAACACCGATCAAGACGGCGACCTATATCAGAAGGGCGACCTTCTGATAGGGCGCAGGTAACATGGAAGGGGCGCAAGCCCCTTCCCATCACATCGATTCAATATGAAGGAGGCAAAATTATGTTCAATGCTATCGCTATCTATACCCTGTCCTGCGAGGACACCGAGCGCATCCTGAAGCACGCCGAGCGTGTGCTCCGGTATAATTGGAATCTTTACGGATTCCAGCGCATCAACTCCGGGTATGAAGTCGTCATGACTGACGGCTTCGGCAACCCCTACGGTGACGAGCGTGAGCTCAAGCTGTTCGGCATTGCCATCAAAGTGCCGGAGTGCATGGATTACCGTACCGTAATGACCTACCTGCGGTGCGGTGACCGTATGGTTAACTGTTACGCAGAATATCACTACGCGAACATCTGACCGACCGATTGCAGGGGCGCAAGCCCCTTCCACCATCCAATCGAACATCAAGAGGAGGTTAAAACAATGTTGAAATTCTATCGTGGTTACATGCGTGGAGAACAGCCTAACCGAGTGAACATTTACGGCTATCGCGACCGTATGGCATATGTGAACGCGACCTATAGCGGCTATGACGTGTATGTCGAGCGAGACGGCATGCCGGACGACGAACTTGGCGGCTGGATTTGGTTTGGCACTCACGACAGCATGCGTGAGGCTGTCAAGGACGCCGGACACATTCTGCGCAGGATTGCGTGGTTTGAGCGTGGCAAGCCGCGCAAGTGGTAGGAAGGGCGCAAGCCCTTCCTTTTTTGAAAGGAGAATAAGCATGAAATTGATAAAGATGCGGATTGTTGATTCCGCAGACTTTGAACAGGCTTTACACGCTTGTGTAAAGGCTTTTGGTTGTATCGCCCAGCGCAAGCGCGTTAATGTATGGATTGTTTGCTTTGAAGAGGATGACGACCGAGTCATCCGCGACGAGTTAACTGCCGTCGGTTCAAAGTATGAAGGAAGGTGGAGGCCGTAGGGCCTCCACCTTTTTTTGTTGCGCGAAGTTAGCTATAACTAACACAAAAGTCAAATGTTAACTGGGCGTAAATTAGAAGTTCCGGGTAGTCTAATTCACGCAATCTTAACTTGACTTCTGCCGCCCGATATGGTATAATAAGATGATGGTGGGGAGTATCCAGCCCGCTGTACGTGTTAAAAGCCCGTTAAGTCGGGAGGATTTCTTCATGCCTCGGCTCCGGGTTGAATTTCAACCCGGCAAGCTGGAACTGAAACGCGCCGGCAAGCTGGAAACATTTTCCCGAAACCCGAAACCTTTCACGGCAAGCTGGAAGCTGCAAGACAAGCTGCCCTACTTAACATAAACTTAACACAACAGCAAGCTGCAAGCTGCAAATTTTAACATTTTTTTAACATAAAAGCGAGCTGGAAAAATTTTTATTAAAATAAAAATTTTATTAAAAATTTTATAAAATTTCATTTTCAAATTAAAAAATTTTTTTAGAAATAAAAAACAAAAATAAAAATCCCATAATAAAACTATATAATAATTTTTTAATATATTATTCTAACAAATTTCAAATTCAAATTTATTTATAATAATTATAAAGAAAAATAATAATGAAAATCCCAATATATAAAAAATTCCCAATAGATAATAAATCTATTGGGAATTTCATTTTAAGACTATGTAAATTAAACTATCCGGCGAGTCTAATTAAAATTCCCTTTACCTAAACAGGCAAGGGAGAATAAACACAACAAACAAAAAACATAATCCCATTACAAATTCCAAACTAAAAGAAAACATTTTCTTAAAAAATATTTCAATGTCCCGAAACGTAAGACGATAGAACCATAATTTCACTTTGTAAACAATAGATTGACGCCGCCGAAAATTTTTACGCATTATTCCCGAAACCCCTCTCAATCATTTTACATGTATATTATATCATAGAATATAATAAAAGTCAAAGACTTTAATTATATTTTCATTTGACAAAATTAAGTTTTAATTTCATTTTTAAGTCAAAATTCTATAAGTAAAGTGAATGTTAATTAGATTATCCGGTAACTGTAGTTAACAACAATTTCAAAATAAAACCGTATGTTAAACATACGGCGCGAAAATGTCTTCAAGTTCCTTAATCTCATGTGGGTAATACCACACATTGATGACAAGGCATTCGGGAAGAGGTGAGATAAAAAGTTCCTCACATTCATAGTCGAATCCATAGTCATCCAGCAACTCAAGCAACCCGTCCAGAGAAGAATTGATAGCAACGATGTAACCCTTCTTATTCATTTCAAAATCCTCAACTTTCCTAATTTCTGAAAATATTATACCAAATAAATCCCAAAATGTCAAGTTAAGAATATGAAAATTAAACCTCACGGAAATTCTAATTCACAAAAACATAACTTGACTCCCAAAACCTTATGTGATATAATATATACATCAAATGAAGGAGGAAATTTCAAATGTATAAGTACGTCATTCGTTGCATTACAGGATTACAGGGATGTTCTTATTACTCTACCCATGCCGAGGCACTTGAGGCGGCGCGATGGCGTACCCATTGCACTGGGTTGCCGTGGTATGTGGATGCCGTATTGGTGAAAGTTAGATAACTAACTTTCACCATATTTTCATTTTACATCTATGTTAATTAAACCTCCCGGAAATTCTATTTTACAATCCTTTAACTTGACATATCCGCAACGGCATGATATAATATGAATATCAAATGAAGGAGGTAATCCCTATGAAAACCATCAAAGTCGTCGCCGCTATCCTCACCCTCATCGGTATTCTCTTCGGTTTTGCCGCGTGCGCGTGGGCAGAACAGTATCCCGCAACTTTCATCGTTGAGCGCATCAACTATAATAATGATATAGTTGTGTTTACTGACTTCAATACCGGAGAGCAATGGCTATGGCAAGGTGTTGAAGACTGGCACCCCGCGGATGTCGCCGCTATAATCATGAACGACATGAACACACCAGACAATATTTTTGATGATACAATCATAAAAGCGTATTATCAATTTAACATGAATGACTACCTTGGTTATAACGTAGTGTGGGATTAACCCACACTATTTCTTTAAGCATATGTTAATTAGACCGCACGGCAATTTCAATTTACACAATATAAAAATATTGCAATTTTATTTCAAAATGACTATCCCAAAACAACATATTAAATTTATATTAAATACCTAAAACTACTTGACAATTTCAATTTGATTTGGTATAATATATCCGTAAACGAAACCGGTTAACAACAACCCGAATTTCAGATTGGAGGGCATCACATGTATTCCATTACGTACCGGCGCTACGGTCTCCCGCAAGTCGATTTGAGTTTCAATACCGAAACTTCCCTTTTTAATTACGTCAATACGTGGATAAATGGGGATGAAGATTATATCTCCTATTTCCACAACGGCATCGAATACGACCCGCCGTGGACGCGCTAAGCGTCCACTTTATTATGTCAATGTTAATTAGAGTATACGGATATTCTAATTAACACATGTTTAACCACTACATGGTTACTTCTTAACATTAAAAATGGTATAATAAGGTATCAAATGAAGGAGGGAAACCCCATGAAAAACATCTTCGTTGTATATGACACCGGCGTCTGCGAAACTGTTCGCGCGTGCACCACGATGGAAAAGGCCATCGCCGTGGCAATCCGGCGCCTTGTATTTTTCGGGCACGATTGCTTGTCTTTCAATCATGATAACACTTATACGGTTATCGAATACAGAGACCGTGAAACGAAAATCATGCAGTCGTTGGTGATTTCCGAAACCACGTTCGACGAAGAGGAGTAATCCTCTTCTTTTTTTTAAGGCAATGTTAATTAGACTATACGGTAACTCTAATTAACCATTGTTTAACTTGACATTTGCGCGCCTATCGTGTATAATATAGGTACAAAGTTAAGGGAGGAATCATAATGAGAAAAACACTCGCACCGCGTTGGGAAGAAGTCAGCATCAAGCGTAGGATAGAGGTATACGAAGCATACCTCGCGCAGGAGGACAACGACTTTGGCTTTGGTATCATGTCTTTCGAAGAATTTAACGAAGCCTGCCGTTTCAGCACCTTCAAGTACATTAAATCTCTGTACATGGGCGCGTGAGCGCCCTTCTTCTTTATAGAAATGTTAATTAAACCGCACGGATAATCTAATTACGCGAAACTTAACAATAAAAAGTATTGACAAATAGCGTTGCATATGTTATAATATGTACATCAAATGAAGGAGGTAACAAATATGAAGATGGTTGGCAATCGAGAACACTATTACACTTGGGATGAGCGCACGATGCCGGATGGCAAGTACCATGTCGGTGAAGGCGGCAGGTGGGGATGGCGCCTTGGAAAAGGGTTCAAAACCCTTGCAGGCGCGCGGCGATGGGCCATCAAGATGGCGGGGACCGACACCTACGAAGAATAAGAAGGCGAAAGCCTTCTTTTTTAAGTGCGCGTTAATTAAACTATCCGTGAGGTCTAATTACGTAAATCTTAACAATAAAAACTATTGACAAATTTAATACCATATGGTATAATAAGTATAACGAAATGAAAGAGGGGTAAACAAAATGAACTTCAATCCTTGGAATAATGCAATTTTAGTAGCCACCGGTTGCGCGCTCGCCTACGCAATCATCACCATTGGAATTTGCCTGTTAATTTAACAGGCAAATTTTTATTTTAAGACAGTGTTAATTAGACTCACCGGTTACTCTAATTAACTATATTTTTACACTTAAAACTATTGCTTTTTATTCAAAAATGGGGTATAATATACCTGTCAGCAAGGGAAACAGCATAAAAACAAGCGTTAAGAGGAGGTTAAATTCATGAAGCAGTTTACCATCATCTGGGTTCGTCAGGCATTTTTCGGTCAGGGTTTCTACAAGAGCACCGAACAGGTGCTTGGAGCTAAGGCAGCCCTGCGGGTGCTCAAAAACATCCGTAGTGGAAAAAATCCCGCCATCACGTTTTGGGTCACTTGCGAGTGACCCAAACTATTTGTTATGTAAAAGTTAATTAGAAGTCACGGGAAGTCTAATTAACTACATTTTTACATTATTACCTATTGACATTCCTGGCGAAATATGTTATACTATTCACGTACTCAAGGGAACGACATTTAAGGAGGCGTCATCTATGACCATCATTCGCACCAGCGACGGTTTCATCCTCAGCGGCAACTACACCATTATCGTCCGTCTCACCACGTTTGACGGCAAGCCTGCCGTTGCCTATCGTGAGCCTGATGAACCGTGTTATTGCTATATGGTTCCTACCAAAAACCGCCGCAGCCTTGCGTATTACGCTTATGACGTTCTTCGCCACTCGGCGCGATGGAATCCAGAGAAATGGGACGAATAGTCCCATTCTTTTTTATGTATATGTTAATTAGACTCACCGGAAAGTCTAATATACACAAAATTAACTTGACAAACATTGACAGATATGGTATAATAAGATGATGGGAATCCAGAGCCTTAAAACGCGCGAATGTTAAGAATGTGTTAAGAAATTAACACAAGTCGCGGTTTAATTAACACAATCTTAACTTGACAAGCTGGAGCTTATAGTGTATAATATAGGTACAAACAAGAGAGGAGCTGGAATACATGATTAACATTCGCACAATTCGCAAGCTGAGCAACAATGATGGACTTACCCTCAAAAAAGGTAAAGTCATCACCTACAAGACCGGATGGCAGGTTGCCACTGAAGGCATCGAAACAAGGGACGCCCGCGAAGCCATCAACGCGGTTAAAGCCTACGGTGGAGACTGTGGGGTGTGGTTCTCTGAAGGGATTTACTACATTGACAGAAGCAAGCGCGTGAATACCAAACGCGAAGCGCTCAAAATTGGGCGTGAATGTAACCAGATTTCTATTCTGTGTTGGCGCACAATGGGGTTAGCATATTGCTAACCCCAACCTCTTTAGGATTGTGTTAATTAGAGTTTCCGGATACTCTAATTTACAACTATTTAACTTGACTTCTTCAAAAAAAGTGATATAATATATATAGAAAAGGAAAGGGGTAACAATTATGATCAACGTACAACATGTTTACTGCGCACACACCGAGGTTATCTACTACATGAGCGATGTTCCTGACGAGGAAAAAATACTTCATGGCTTAACAGAGCATCTGTCTGGAACGATGGATGACATAGCAGAACACATCTGCAAAATTCTGGTTAAGCATAATTTCTGCTGTGCAGATGTGTGTGATGCCACAACCGGAGAAGTCCTGATGATTATTGAGCGGTCGTAAGACCGCTTAATATTTATATTTATGTTAATTAGACCGCACGGATACTCTAATTTACGATAACTTAATGTTGAAAACTATTGACATTCTTCTATATATATGGTATAATAAGGTATCAAATGAAAGAGAGGTAAACCCATATGAAGCAAGTTATTCCTGAGAAAATTTTTGTCGTCTACGATAGCGGTGAAGCTACCACGGTGTGCGCGGCTACTACAATGGATGAGGCCATCAAGCTAACAATCCGCTACATGTTCATGCAGGATTATACCGTTGACGAATTTTCCTATGGTGAATCTCACACCGACATCAACTATGCCAAGATTTACCGCATTGGCCCGGAAATTCATGAGGACGAAGGAACCATTTCCGTCATGGAAACCAGATTCTATAAGTCGGAGTAATCCGACTTTTCTTTTATGGATATGTTAATTACAATATCCGCGCAATTTAATTTACGCATTATTAACTTGACTTCTTCTAAAGTCTATGCTATAATATATACATAAAAAGAAAGGAGATAACAACAATGAGAATATGGGAGAACGCATGGGGCGAAGAATTTGAAACCGAAGAAGACGCGAGGGATAACGTCAGCGAAAGAATGGAATGGTATGACTACGAACGTCTTATGGAAAAGTCTATCAGTTGGAGCCAATTATTTAATTGGGCGCGAAAGCAAGAAGGCTTTTTTGAAACCTTTGAAAATGAATTTTGTGAAGCCGAAAACGACTTCTTTGATGAAAATTATTCTATCGTTGACAACGATGAAGAAGATGAAGAATAGCGGTAACGCTATTCTTTTTTTAATATAATGTAAATTAGAGCGCACGGATATTGTAGTTTACACATTATTAACTTGACTTCTTTATAGGTATGTGTTATAATAAGACCATCAAATGAAGGAGGTACACACCATGTACAAGCAAATCAATAAGACCGCCGCGCGCAAGCTCTACGCCCAGCACATCCCGTTCATCATCGTTCCTGCCAACATGCGACCTGATTCCATGTTTGCCATCAACATGAAACCCGGCTGGATGGATAGAAACTTTAACAATTTCTACAACGAGTTCTGCTATTACAACTGCGGCAACAATGAGGTCGGACGCTACCCCAGATTTTACGTGGAGGAATAATCCTCCACTTTTATTAAATATTATGTTAATTACATTTTCCGGCTACTCTAATTAACTGCCTTTTAACTTGACATTTCAAATCCCATTTGATATAATGATATTGTTCAAAGGAACTTCAACTTAATCCCGAAAGCGAGGTAACATCTCAATGAAAACATTCTACGCCTTTAATGAAGCCCCAGTTTTTGACCGCCTCAAGGTGTATGATAATTACGCCTATCAGGCTTACAGACATGGAGATGACAATCCCATGGATTTTGAAGATTTTTGCCTATTTTGGGCGCATCGAAGTTTTTATTATGTGGCGGCAGCCTATGGAGGTGAAGAATAATGAAGGGAAGAACGCAGGCGAAAAAGAATCATCAACGGGAAAGACAAGTAAGAAAATTTGTGTGGTATGAACCACACAATAAAAGATGGCGTGCCATCAGACTTATACGACGTCAATGGGGACGAGCACTGTCAAAGGCAATAAGGCGGATTAAATACTAATCCGCCTTTATTTATTATAACTATGTTAATTAGAAGACACGGTAACTCTAATTAACTAACTATTAACTTGACTTATCATATATACTATGCTATAATAGTCTTACAAACAAGAGAGGAGTTAACCATTATGAAGATTGAACTTAATCCGTCCCGTATGACCGTTGCCGAGCTGACTGACTGCATTGCCGAGTTGAGCGCACAGCGTGACCGCCTCTTGGAAGAGGGACGTTGCATGGCGGAAGCTGAATGTCATGATGCCTTCATCGAAGCACTGGGAACAGTCTGGGGCTACACTGAAGAAGGGAAATATGACGTTTTCCTGCATATCAAAAGCAATCCCGGCAGATTGCACGTTGTCAAGTTGAACATGGAGAACATCGAATCTTGGCACATCGAAGTATCAAAAAAGGTTGAGCAGTAATGCTCAACTTTTATTTTAAGCAAATGTTAATTTGATTATCCGTATAGTTTAATTTACGATATATTAACTTGACTTTCCTATAATTATATGGTATAATATATTCATCAAATGAAGGGAGATAAGAAAATGGACAACATCGTTTACGTCATCCGCGACACTGATATGCACTACACAGTGGGCGTGTACAAGACTATTGATCGCGCTATGAAAAAGGTTATTGATGAAATGACTTACAGCGGATATACTTCATTTAACCTTGTCAACACAGGTGCCGTTTACCATGTTACCTTTCCTCATGCCGACCCAGAATGTGAAGGGCATTGGCGCATTGAGCAATGGGAACCGGAGGGCTAAACCCTCCATTTTTTATTATAAATTTATTGTTAATTAAACTATCCGGGAATTTTAATTTACTATTTATTAACTTGACAATATCTATTCTATATGTTATAATAGGTACATAAAGAAAAGGAGGTAACAATAATGAACTTTAACAACAATTCTTTTGCCCGTGGTTTTGAGATTGAAATTGCAGGAATGTCCGTTCAGCAGCTCAACGCAATGAGCGATATAATCAATCGCAAGCTCGACGCGGCAGCGCAGAAGCACATGGCCGCAATTCGCGCCGCCATTGAAGCGGCAAAAAAGGACGGTTTCAGCGTCGTCATCTCACACGAGGGCGAACTTGACATCTTTGGAGTTACGCCTGACGATGAGGAAGGTTTTGATGTTTTGGTACATTAGTGGCGCAAGCCACTAATTTTTTTAAGTAAGTGTTAATTAAAGCATACGGTTTCTCTAATTTACTAAATATTAACTTGACTTCTTCTATTTTATATGATATAATGTATACATAAATTAAGAGGAGGTACGCACAATGTACACTAACATCATTCGTTACAATAACACCGTTGTTCTCACCGTTGACGGCACTTTTCAGGACATGATTGACCGCATGGAAAAATATTTCGGAAAATGCAGAGGTTGGAACATCGCAAGTGGGCATGGCGAACTTTGGTTTGGAAAGCGAACCTTCATCTGGGATTCCATTGAGAAAGATATTCTCTTGTGGGACACGTTGACATGGGGTTGCATTTAAGCAACCCTTTCATTATTATAGAAACGTTAATTAAAATACCCGTGTACTCTAATTTACGTATACTTAACTTGACATATCTCAAATCTTATGCTATAATATATACATAAAAGAAAGGGAGGACAAAAAAATGACAGTTAGAGAACTCATCGATTACTTGGAAGAAATAGTTTACACTAACCCCGAGCGCGCCGACTATACCGTTAAAATGGTCGGCTACGATGCTAACGGTGAACGTCACTATGACATCGACATCGATGACATTGGAACCGATTCCGCAGAAAAGGTTCTTCACCTTTGGGATGATTAAGCGCGCAAGCGCTTAATCATTTTAAGATAATGTTAATTACAGTAACCGGATAGTCTAATTTACAATATATTAACTTGACATATTAAAATATACATGTTATAATATATACATCAAAGCAAGGAGGACTGATTCATGAACATGCCGCTCTACTCCATCGATTATATCATCAACGATACTGGTGTTAATGCTTATCAATATTTTTACACCACAAAAGCCGCGCGTGATTTCATTTGGAATAATCGCAACAAAATTCACGACGTAATGATTTTCCTGTTTGCAAGCAACACGCCCCTTCTAATTTGTGATTTGCGGGATTAACCCGCATTTCTTTTTAATTGTATGTTAATTAGATTTTCCGTTTACTTTAATTTACATACTAATAACTTGACTTTTTATTGAATATATAGTATAATATACTCATAAAACAGGGGAGGTAATCAATATGAATAATAAGGTTTACGTTATCATCGACAAGGATATGGGATATGTGGTCGGCGTATATGGTTCTATGTCCAAGGCTTTGAAGAAGGTATTTGATACCTCGCAGTATGGATATGATGGTTTTACACTTAACGTCAGCGCCGAAATTGAAGATGCCTGGGAAATCGTTTTCCCGCATGAGGTTCCTTCTTGCGTAGGCCACTGGCGCATTGAATTGAGCGAGTTAGAGGAATAATCCTCTAACTTTTTTTATATAAATGTTAATTAGATTTTCCGGATTCTTTAATTTACTAACTATTAACTTGACTTTTCCCGCAATATTTGGTATACTATATACAACGAAAGGGGAGATAAAGAATGAACGAGCCACCGCAGTAGCTTACCATTCCTTCGGCGTAAAGTAAAATACCATCTAATAGTATGAGGTGCACGACGATGAATCCACCTGATTAGAGTGAGGGGCAATGAGAGACCCGGCGGTGCTATCTTAACCCCTATGTACGTAGGAAGCCGTTCCCAGCGCGTATTGTGGGCGAGCGCGTTATGATTAAAGTCCAGCCACGCGGAGTAGCTAACCGCGTGGTATTTTTTATGATAATGTTAATTAGAATTACCGGATACTCTAATTTTCCATATCTTAACTTGACAATCCCATATTTATATGCTATAATATATACAGAAATTGAGAGGAGGCAACCCCATGAAACAGTATCGCGTCGTCACCAAATTTGAAATTCGCTATCCCCATGAAATCATCAATAAAACGGAAGAAACAGACGATTTTTCCGCGGCATTGAACACCTACATCATCCGTATACAAGACCCCGAGACCATCTACTGCTGTTTACATACAGTTAATAAATCGGGCATGATTGATAAAATCATCGCAGCTTTTAATACAAAATAGGCGCAAGCCTATTTTTTTAAGCGCATGTTAATTAGACTTTCCGGTTATTCTAATTTACCAATAATTAACTTGACATTTGTTCTCAAAAGTGGTATTATAGACTATGGTGGATTATAGGGCGCGAAGCAGAATTGTTAAGCGTCTATTAAGACTATGCTAACTTTAGGTTAAGAAATGGTTAATTTTAAGTTAAGAAATGGTTAAGCGTGCCGATAAAGCACGTCAGTTTGAGTGCGCGCCTCTATCCTCTTTTTGCTAACTTTATGTCAAGCTGGATAGAAAGTAAGCTGGAAGCTGTAAGCTGGAGCTAATTAACAATCATTTAACTTGACAAATAAGCTACAACTTGATATAATATATACATCAAAGCAAATGAAAGAGAGGAAATCATTCATGAATAAGAATACTGAAATTGCCTTCACTCCCCAGTCCATCGACGCCGCGTATATTAACGCTCTGACTGATTTTGTCAATCTTTGTCATGAGTTCAACATTAAGATTGACACCGTATCTCATTTTCAGCATGGATGGATTGTTACCTTTGAAGGATACGATGGAGACGCAATCTGTCATAGCGGTAGCTATGGCAGTCCCTGCCCTATGGGATTGTACAATCCCGAAGTAGAACGCAATGACTGGAACGACCATAGTGGACGATGGGAAACCCTTGGCTTTCCGTGGGATTATGAAGACGTAAGTGTACACACGGCGGAAGAACTCGCGCAGATGCTTCACGCCTTGAATGAAGGTAGAAATATTTGGGACGAAGAAGAGGAATAATCCTCTTCTTTAATCTTATGTTAATTTGACTATCCGGCGACTCTAATTAACAAATTATTTACTTGACTTATTCGCAGTCATATGTTATAATGTATACATCAAATGAAGGGAGAATAACCAATATGAAAATTTGGTACGACCTTGACGGAACTATTGCTGACCTGTACGGTGTAGATAATTGGCTTGACGCCTTGCGCGCCTATGACCCTTCTCCATATGTCGAGGCCAAGGCGCTTGTCAATCTGTCAAGGCTGGCCCGCTATCTTAATCGGCTCCAGAAAATGGGGCACGAGCTGGGCGTGATAAGCTGGCTTTCTAAATGTTCTACACCGGAATATGATGCGCTTGTAACAAGCGCGAAAATGCTTTGGCTCAGTAAGCATCTTCCTTCCGTTCACTGGAATGAAATAAAAATCGTTCCTTATGGCGTTAATAAGTGGGAACTTTGCGGTGAAGGTATTCTCTTTGACGATGAAATTCCTAACCGCGATTCATGGCAAGGGGAAGGCGCATATGACCCTTGTGAAATGTTTGAGATTCTGGCCGAACTTGTAGAGATGGGTTAACCCATCTCTATTTTATTATTGAAAAAACGTAAATTAAAATTTCCGGGACGTATATTTTACAAAAAATTAACTTGACAAAAAGAAAAATTTTTGTTATAATATATTCAGAAAACGAAACAAGTCAAACAACCAATTAACAAAAAATTAACTTGACTTTTCTACTACGCTATGTTATAATGTAGTCAATGAAAGGGGCGGAGATTATGGGTAAAGAAATAGAAGCTACCAAGATTCGGGACGGATTCATTGAGCAGGTAAAAACTGCTTTTGAGGAACATTTTGACACCTTCTGTCTGGTTACTGGGAGCGGCATCCTTGCGTTCCCCGGAGTTGACGAGCAGGGAAATGAATTTTACTACAAAATACAAATTTCCGTCCCGCGTGGCAAGCGTGATGGTAATGGCGGCTATATTCCGTGGGATGCGGAAAAAGATGCCGAAGCATATAAAATAGAACTTGAGATTAAAGCCGAAGAAAAGAGAAAAGCCGAAGAAAAGAAAAAGCAGGCCGAAGAAGAAAAGGCACGCAAACGCGAAGAAAAGAAAAAAGAACGTGAAGCCGCGAAACTTGCCAAAAAATTAGCGGTTAAAGGTTTGAATGGGGTAATACATGAAGGGATAGAAGAAGGGGCATAAACCCCTTCTTTTTTTATTATTATGTTAATTAAACTTTCCGGACACTCTATTTTACTAATTATTAACTTGACTATTATTATCATTTGTGCTATAATATATTCAACAAAGAAACGAAAGAGGGATTGAAAATGAACCGTAATCGCAATCTTAATAAAGAATTTGGGAATGATACAATTTCAACTTACAAAACTGTAAAGAAAATGCGCGGTGATTGGGGTAATTTGAATCCCGTAACTCGATACATCAGGAATAAGAAGCACGAATATCAATTTCCCGATTCCTACTATGATGATGGGGAAGATTATGAGTATAAATCCCATTATAATAGGGAAGAAGAAATTGAAGATAACATTGACTTAGATAAATGGAGTAATTGGTAATGGATAATTGTAAAGTTTGCGGTGCTAAAATGGAAGTTGAATATTACGATAGTGATTGTAGCGGTCAGGAACATCTTGACTATGTACATGCCTATTGTCCGATATGCAAGAGACATTATAGATGGATTGAAGTTTTTACTTTTAATCGAATTATAAATTTTGAAGAGGACGATTAGTCCTCTTTATTTTTATTTTAATTATAATATCCGTACATTATAATTCATAAATACTTAACTTGACTAAAATCATATCCTATGCTATAATATATACACAAAATGAAAAACATTCATAACTCAGGAGGAATTTAACATGAAGATTTATTATCTTAATTTCGAGAACTTTGAAGGCGACACTTGGTTTGAATTATATCATAGCAAAGAAAAGGCTTACAAAAGATATACCAATTTACGCGCGGCGTCTAAAAAAATGGAAGAATTTTGTGACGAAATTAAATTTAATAAAAACAATGAGAAAAATAGATTTTCATTTTTCAATGCAGACTATAACGAATATTCAACTTTCATTACTATTAAACAAATAGAATTGGAAGACCTTTTTTACGACAATATAATTGATTAACGAGGTTAATCCTCGTTAATTTCATTTTAATTCCAATGTCCGGCTTTTATAATTTACATAATCTTAACTTGACTTTATCCCATCCCCATGCTATAATATATACATCAAGTGAAGGAAAACACTTAAAACCAGAAAGGATTTAAGAACTATGAAGAATGTTAATGGAATGAACAAAGTTGTCAATTACGTCATCTCCGCGCCCTCCATCAAGTCTGCCAAGTGGCGTTATAACACTCTTAAAACCATTGCCAAGAACTTTAATAAAGGTGATACCTTTATTCATGAGGATGTCAGCGATTTTGCAGATTTTGCAACTTTTGGCGGCATGGTTAGAGATATGAATGTAGGTTATGACTTGCGTATCATCAGCGTTGAAACCAAGCGCGGCTCTATTATCAGGAATGAACGCGGTCAGGCAATCGGGCGGACTTCCTGCAATGTTTATCGCATGGATTATGACCCCGAACGGCTCGCGCGCGAACTGGAGAGCGTTCGTGACGCCATCATGGATATGTTTAAGTAATAAAAGAGGCTTCGGCCTCTTTTATTTTATACTAATGTTAATTAGAAATCACGTTCATTTTATTTTACTAACTTTTAACTTGACTATCCCGTTACCCTATGGTATAATATATTCATAAAAGAGAGGAGCGATACTATGGTATGGAATTTTATGTCTGACGACCCTTTTAACATTCTTGGGCTTCGTAATATTGATAATACAAACCGTTGCGATTATAATTGCGGCGGCTATGCACTTGAAACTTTTTCATGGTATTGTCCTTTCAAAGGATATAGTAGTATTGATTTAAGAACGGAACGCGATTATAAAAAGATAGAACGTATTGCAGTTAAGCAGATGCTTAAAGAAATACCGGGATTAAAACGTATTAGTGACAAAGCGATTTGCAATCATAATTTTGATATTGAAAAATATAACGTTATTGCTTTTCGTTTTAGTGACAGCGATTTTCATTTTTATAAGTTAGGAAAAAATTTCTGTTGGTATGAAAAACGTGGTCGCAATCATGAAATTTATCGACATAAATATAATGAAGTATGGGATAATTGGGGATGGCATGGAGAATATAATGGAAAAATATACTTTTTCTTAAAGGCACGTTAAGTGCCTTTAATTTTAAGGCATTATAAATTAAAATTTCCGGACACTTGAATTTATAAACTATTAACTTGACTTTCCTAATACTCTATGCTATAATATATACATCAAATGAAAGGGGAATACAAACCATGCTGAAGATGAATTACAGTGACTTTTCCTCCAAGACTTTCGACCAGATTGAAAAGGCCGCAAAAAAGAGAGGCATCAATCCTTACAAGATTAGCCGCGAAAACCTCATTGGAATGATTATCGCGCATGACGCCTATCATGAAGGGAAAGAAGACGCGCGTCGTGAAACTTCTAAACCTGTAAAGGTAAATTTACTTGAAAAGCGCGCGAAGTATCATCTTACAGATGATAGAGATAACTATTATCTTGAACTTACTGATTCACAGGTTCGTTTCTTTGAGTGGCTCAAAGACTATGGAATTTCTCCCTATGATAATGAACTTAAAGCGATTGAAGAAATGACTTTTGAAGCGCCGTAAGGCGCTTCTTCTTTAATATATTGTAAATCAGAATATCCGGAAATTCTATTTTTCCAAATCTTTACCTCTCAAACTATTGACTTTTATTATAAATTGTGCTATACTATAATTGTTCCGAGGGAAGAGCGAATGAACCACGAGTTGAGTGTGGCCACGCTCTTAAAGTATCTCTAAAGCCGAGAAACGCTTGTGGGAGTTCTTCCCTCAATGGAACTGGATTAACAAACTTTTAACTTGACTTTATAGCCAATTCGTGCTATAATAAATATGTTGAGAGCGCAAGAGAACAAGCTATACAGGAATTGGCGCCACCTGCGAAAGTCGGGCTTGTCAACGATTCTCATCATAAGTTTAGGTGACCTTCCGAAGGACTGAACGGAAGTAAAACCGCCAACGGGCAAGGCAAGTTGTATGACAAGTACCGAGAAGTCATCATGAGGGTGTAGCCAAGTGGTATGGCAATGGACTTTTAATCCATGTATCGCGGGTTCGATTCCCGCCACCCTCACCAATTTCACGAAATCTTAACTTGACAAAAGTTGGAAATCGTGATATAATAAGGATGTTAAAGGGAAAGCACCGCGCCTTCCCACCGCGTAGCGACAAAGTCACCGCAGTTGTTTCCCTTTAACAAACTCTTAACTTGACATTAAGCACAAAACGTGCTATAATGTATACATCAAAGGCAAGGAAAAGCCTAAAAACCAGAAAGGAAATAACCACTATGAAGAAGAACACTATGATTGCCCTGCACACCATCGCCAAGTCCGCCACCGCCATTGATACCCTCAAGCAGCTTTTCCCCGACCTGGACATCCCCACGACCTTCGCCGAGGTTGAAGCTGAGTATGTAAAGAACTGCGCCAAGTCCGAAGCCAATGCGCGGGCTTATGCCGCCGCCAAGGAACCGGTGTTCGCTGTTCTGTCCAGCGTGCCGCAGACCGTGAAGGATATTTTCGCCGCGGCGGAAAATGACCTGCCGGATGGTTTCAGTCCTAATAAGATTCAGTGGGCGCTCCTGAATCTCTGGAATAATGAGGTTAAGGCCATTGATAACGGAAAGAACCCCAAGACCTATCGGCTCAAGACCGAGGAAGAAATGGAAAATGAGTAACAAAAGCCCTTCGGGGCTTTTTTTATATTTATGTTAATTAGAATTTCCGGAACGTCTATTTTACGATATATTAACTTGACAATTCTCAACTATCATGATATAATACATATATCAAATGAAGGGAGTCAAAAAAATGAACGTAAAAGAATATTTTGCGGATATTAAGTGTCCCTCTTGCGAGCAGGATGACAATGCAGTAATTGAAGCAGAAGAAATAAAATGGAACTATAATTATAATTGCTATGCAAGAAAATTATGGTGCCATTGCCATCATTGTGGATGTGATTTTACCATTGATGAACTTTGGGATTGCATAGGTTTTGACCCCGATAGCATTAACGTGGTTTAATACCACGTTAATTTTTTATTTATTAAAATGCACGGTAACTTTAATTTACCTAATCTTAATTTGACTTTTTGTATTTCATATGTTATACTATAATTGTTCCAAGGGCAGAGGTAAGGACGACATTCGTTAGCGATAAAAATCGCAAAGTTAATAAAAACTTAACTTGACAAATGCCGCTGAATCTGCTATAATGAATATAGAAAGTGAAGGAAAACACTAAAACAAACCAGAAAGGAAAATAACTATGAGATATTGTGGACAGGGTTACACACAAAAGATGGCTTTGGAGCTTGTTAAGGCTAATCTTGAAAAAGGTACTCCTTTTCTTGATAAGTATGGGGATATGATGACAGAGTACCAGCGCTTCATGCTGCTTAGTACTATCAATAATATGATTAAGGTGCGAACTCGTACTCCTGAACAGATTGAGCGCGAAAATGAGCGTCGTCGTGAAGCAAGAGCAAAGAAGCGCGCTCAGCGTGATGAGGAAATTCTTACCCTCATCAAGCCTTATATGGATAAGCCGCGCACCGCTTCGGAACTTGAATTGCTCACTCAGGAAGCGGTAAAGGCGGGAGAAATACGCAGTTATTTCCAGCGGCATCCTGACTTCGTTACAACTATGCCGCCCCGTACTGAACGAATTTATGAGATAAGGGTTTATTAAAACCCTTATTTTTATTAAGTAAACGTAAATTAAAATGCACGGCATTTTTAATTTACCAACCTTTTACTTGACTTTTAGCGCAATTTCTGCTATACTATATTTGTTGAGAGGGCAAGGAAAGATAAAATGAAGTAAGCGCGCAACTTCATAAAATCTTAACTTGACAAACGACAGAAAACATGATATAATAAATACGAAATTAAGGGAAGGAAACCCTACAAACCAGAAGGAGAGAATGAATTATGAAGATGACTAAGAGTGAAGCTATGACCGTTGCTATGAACCTCGTTGACGACTATATGGCTATTGCCACCGACCTGACTGACGACCAGAAGGACAAGCTGGAGCAGGCGAAGGCTGTTTATGCCGCCTATAAGACTACTCTTGACAAGCCCCGCACCATTAGCCCCGAAGCTGCCGCTAAGCGCGAAGCTGCCGCGGAAGCTAAGAAGGTAGCAACCAAAGAGGCCCGCGCAAAGCAGGCCGCGGAGATTGTCCCCATTTTCCGCAAGTATCTTGTGACCGACCTGACCGCCAAGGAACTGACTGAGGCCGCGCTTGCCGAGCTTCCCGATGGGTTTACTTGGCATAAGACCCAGACGTTCCTGACCCGTGAGATGGCGCCCGAACTGATTCGCACCGAGCGCAAGAAGGGCGGCGACACCTATCGTCTCCGCAATGCCTAATAACAAGCCCCGCAAAGGGGCTTTTTCTTTTACGTTATTGTTAATTAAAATATCCGGTAACTCTATTTTACCGACTTTTAACTTGACCCTCTCTATATTTTATGATATAATAATTACAGAAAGCGAGGGAAAATAATGTATACTATTTATTTTATAGTTGGTAATCGTTATGAAATACAACATTGCCGCGATAAGAAAGTATTACAATTATGTTATAATGCTCTTATTGAAGAAGGTGCAATCATAGTTTGTATAAAAGATATACGCGGAAACATTGTAACAATAAATTAACTTGACTTCTTATTTAAAATATGATATAATTTATATATCAAATGAAGGGAGAAAATAAAATGAAAGCAATTACAGACTATGAGCGTCTTTATGAAATGTTTCGTCCTTATGCTAAAAACGATGAATGGGGAGAAGTATACTGTACCTTTGAAAAAGATAGAATTATTCTTCATACTGATGACAGCTATTGTTATGCAGAACTAATTTTTGATGAAAAAGGCAAATTTATTGGTTTTATAGATAACTAATAAATAGCAGTATAACCACTATTTTACTTTTTATGTTATAATACTTATGGAAAACGAGGGAATTAAAAATGAATAAGTGGCGCGTTACTGTTTCTCAATTCAATCATAGAAGTATTGATAAATATTTCCATAATAAAAGTGAAGCTATAAAATTTTTTAATAATTATAATAATTATAATCATTATGCAGCCATAGGATTATTAAAATATAACGGCATAATATGGATTCCTAAAAAAATTCATTTTAAGTATGCAGAATCTTAACTTGACTTTTCCTCGAATCTATGCTATAATGTATCTATCAAATGAAGGGAGATAATAGATATGATGATTTACACTGTTGTTTCTTCCTATTTCGACATTGGCCTGTTTGGAAGTTACACTTCCTTAAAGCGCGCCCGCAGAGCATTTGAAGAAGCCCTCAATGAAGCAGATGATATTCTGTCATATGAAGATTGCGGGAATTACAGCTATTCATTTACAACAATCGATGGATGCACTTTCGGTGCAGAAATCATAATTGACGAACTCGATTCTGAATTTAATCATGGACTAATAACCGACGAATAGTCGGTTATTTTTATTTATTCTATGTTAATTTGATTACCCGGAATTTTTAATTAAAAATTTTTTAACTTGACTTTTTTCAAATTTTATGTTATAATAAATATAGAAAGTGAGGGGAGTTAAATGTTTTTCTACTTGGCTTTTGCTATTGACGTTTTCCTTATCTGCGCAATCTTTGTAATAATTTCTTAACTTGACATCTCTACTTGAATGTGTTATACTATATCCAGAAAGTGAAGGAAACACTACAAACCAGAAGGGAGCGATAATATGCCGTTGAAACATACTACTCCAATTTTGAATACCGATCTGCGCGCCCGTGTTCTTGCAGCACTTAACATTGACAATATTCCGGGTTTTGTTAAGATTAACAACTGCCGCTATGGTATCTTACTGACCGACCTCGATGGCAACGAACGTTACATTCAGGTTAACATTAAGGCAACCAAGTTTGATGAAGATAAGCCTGCGAAGGTAACAATGGAAGAAGAAATGGCGGCATACGCCGACCAGCTTGCCCGTGAGCAGGTTAACGCGGAAAAGAAAGCAAAGAAGGTCGCGGAAGCAAAAGCCAAGAGGGAGAAGGAAAAAGAAAAAGAAGAAGGGTAAAACCTTCTTCTTTACGTTAATGTTAATTAGATTTTCCGGCTATTGTATTTTACAAACCTTTAACTTGACAATTCCTAAAATCTATGCTATAATTTATCTATCAAATGAAGGAGGACACAATAATGCAGAAGTACAGAATTTGGGTTG